>OIEX01000037.1_pt1 | contig 126613 bp, 113 predicted proteins | sample 1581911 | NCBI WGS metagenome assembly OIEX01 (sample SAMN07977761, study PRJEB24534) | human gut metagenome | reverse complement strand
TCGATAGCTCAGTCGGTAGAGCAGAGGACTGAAAATCCTCGTGTCCCTGGTTCGATTCCTGGTCGAGCCACCAGGTAAAAAGCACTAACAAATGTTAGTGCTTTTTTTTATATTATATAATTTTTTTATTTAAGTTCTTCTAAGACAGCATCAATATGTCCTTTAACCTTAACTTTTCTAAATTCTTTTATTAAATAACCATCTTCATTAATGATAAATGTACTTCGTTCTATTCCTAAAACTTTTTTGCCATACATATTTTTTTCTTTGATAACATCATATAATTCACAAACGATCTTATCTTCATCACTTAATAAAATAAAAGGTAAATTAAATTTTTCAATAAATTTATTATGTGAATTTAAGTTATCTTTACTTATTCCAAGCACTATAGCATTTTGATTTGTGATTTTATCTATATTATCTCTAAAATCACATGCTTCTGTAGTACAGCCTGGTGTATTATCTTTAGGATAAAAGTATAATATTACTTTCTTTCCTATATAATCACTTAGTTTATGTTCTTTTCCATCAGACCCCATAAGAGTAAAATCTGGTGCTAAATTTCCTATTTCCATTATAACATCCTCCTTTTAGATCTTATATAATTATAATACTATTAATAATTATTATCAACAAATAATATGAATACTAATTGTAAAATTAGATTAATTAGATAAATATTATATATTTTATTATAAACTCTGTTATAATTAATAAGGATTAAAATTTAAAATAAAGGAGATATTTCAATGGAAGATAAAATTTTAGTTACCATAGCAGGCAAAGAAATTAAGGAATCAGATTTACAAAATATGATAATGAAGTACCCAGCTGATAAAAGAGCATATTTTGAAACAGTAGAGGCAAAGAAGCAATTATTAGAACAAATGGTTTCATTTGAGTTAATCAATATGTTAGGTAAAGAGTTAAATATACAAGACACAGAAGAGTATAAGGAAAATGTAAGACAGGCGGAAAATGATATATTAACTCAGCTAACATTAAATAAATTATTATTAGAAGTTACTGTTACAGATGAAGATGCATTCAATTATTATAACAATAATAAAGGGGAATTTACTCAACAACCTACAGTTTCTGCAAAGCATATATTAGTAGACTCAAAAGAACTTTGCGATAAAATTAAGAGTGAAATAGATTCAAAGGAATTAACTTTTGAAGAAGCAGCTATGAAATACTCAACTTGTCCTTCTAAAGAAGAAGGTGGAAATCTTGGTGCATTTGGAAGAGGAATGATGGTTCCAGAATTTGAAGATGAAGCTTTCAAATTAGATATAAATGTTGTGAGTGAGCCAGTTAAAACACAATTTGGATATCATTTAATAAAAGTTGAAGATAAAAATGAAGGAAAAGAAATAGCATTTGAAGAAATAAAGGCTCAAATAGTTAATAAGCTATTACAAGAAATGCAACAAAGAAAATATTTAGATGTTGTAAAAGAATTAGAAAAGAAGTATGGAGTTACTAGAGCTTAATAGATAATAAAAAAAGGAATTGATGAATCAATTCCTTTTTTATTTTATAATAATTCATTAAAGCTAAATATGTATCTATCTGATAATTCTATCAAAGTATCTTTTTGGTTTTCTGATACCTTATCATATATTGAGTAGACATGCATCCCTGCAAGTTTAGCTCCTTTAACGGCTTGTACAATATCTTCGAACACTAAGCAATTTTCAGGTGCTATACCTAGTTTTTTTGCAGATAATAAATATATATCGGGATTATCCTTTGATTTCTTTACATCTTCAGTTGTAGTTATTGCATCAAAATATTGATATATATTATTATTTTTTAATGTAGCCTCTAATAATTCAACTGAATTACTAGTTGCTAATGCTATTTTAATTCCATCTTTCTTTAATGAATCTAAATATGGAATTACGCCTTCTTTTAATTTAATAGTATTAGAATAGTGATAAAAGGCCATATCATGCCATGTAGAAATTATTTTATCTATGTCATCATTTATATTAAATTTATTTTTAAAGTATATTGCTGTTTCGGTTAAAGTAAGATGAGTAATCTCCTCTTGAAGATATTCAGGAACAGGATAACCAAAGTTACCTAGATACTCTTTATCTATTTGAGCCCATATTCCCATTGAATCTATTAATGTTCCATCTAGATCAAATATGACTGCTTTAATATTATTCATATATGTAAACCTCCTATTAGTTATTATTCAACATAATATTATAATAAGTTAAATATTTAGCTTATTTATATAATTATTTTATTAAAAGTTTTATTTATATAAAAAAGTTTTAAAAAATTATAGCAATAGTGAAACCTTTTTCATATACTTATTTTAAGTAGAATTTTGAAAAGGGGATAAGATTTATGTGGATATTAATATTGTGTGTCTATATATCTATAATACCAATAGTATTAATTTCTTGTAAATCTATTGGATTTGATGATGAGCTTAAGGAAGTACATGATTATATAGATTGTAACTAGCTATATAAATAAATCTGTGAATACTAAAATAAATCCAATTTTATTTTATAAATTATAAAAAAATAAAAAATCCTCTCAAAAAGAGAGGATTTTTTGGTCGGGGTGACAGGGATTGAACCTGCGACCTCATGGTCCCAAACCACGCGCGCTCCCATCTGCGCCACACCCCGAAGTACATTATAATTATAGTAAGTATAATCTATTATGTCAACACTTTTAAAATAAAATATTAAAATTATTTCTATGGCAATTCATAAGTGTAAGTTCATAATATTAGCATTAAATTATGTATAAAATAATATAGATTTTATGCATTTAAATAGAAATATAGTTATACTGATATTATCTTTACTTATGGCTATTAAATATGATATCTTTTAAGTGAATTATAAATTTTACTTATAGTATATTTATCTTTAAGTTGTTTAAGATATTTAAAAGTAAATATTAATGAATTTAATGAAGCAATACTAAATCTATATTTTCAACTTAAAATTTATATAATATATAATTTGTTTGGAGGTTAAAGTTATGAGAGGAAGTACTGTAGTTATTATTTTAGGAAGTATAGGATTTATATTAATGGGACTTTTATCATTAAAGAGTAAAAAGATGAGGAATTTCTTGAAAGATAGTGGTGTCTATAATGATATTGAGAAGTTTATGAAGCTTAACGGAATATTTAATATATCTATAGGTCTTGTAGGGATTATTTTAGGTGTATTAGACTACACATTCATAGAACAATCAAAATATATAGTAATAATATTTATAATTGTTATTGCTATAGCATCTTTTATACAAAGTAAGATGCTGAAAAAATACAGGAATATATAAAGTTATATATTCCTGTATTTTTATTTGAACAAGTCTTTTTTTTTCTTACAGTACTATCAATTACAGCATCGATAAATTTATGTAGAAATTATTTGTAAAACTATTATATAAATGATAATATATAACATATAATTATAAAGAGATTTAGATTAATTTAGTTATGTTTACATAACTAGTAATTATCCAGATATGTACAGTATACATTTACATTGTCTAAATATCTCATTTTTAAAAAAATTACCATTGTCCAAGCTTTCCATAAGTGTTATAATGGTAATATATCACGTAGGGAGAGGGGGATGGTCTAAGGACCAAACACTTATGAAAAAGAAGATTTTATCTATTGTTATGGCTGGTGCTTTAACAATAACTTCGGTAACGCCGGTTTTTGCTACTCCTAATCAGGAAGTAATAGAAAATCAACAGAAATATGATGACATAAGTAAGAAGATTGAGGATATTCAAGGGAAGATATATAGTTTAAATGAACAAATAGCACCATTAGCAGAAAAGGTTGACAATAATAAAAAGCAAATGGATTCTATTAAGGATGAAGTAGAAAATACTAAGAAAGAAATAGAAACTTCAAAGGTTGATATTTCAGAAAAAGAAGAAGTATTAGGAAAGAGATTAAGAGAGCTATACAAATCAGGTGGACAAGGTAGTTACTTAACACTTTTATTTAGTGCGGATAGTTTTAGTGATCTTATATCTAAATTAGATTCTGCTACTAGACTTGTAAATATTGACAAAAAAATAGTAAAGGATTTAGTAGATAAGAAAGAAAAATTAGATGAAAAAGTTACTTCACTAGAAGAAAAAAGAAATGAAATAGCTAAGATAAATGAGGAAGTTAAGAAAGATTTAGATGAGTTTACTGGAAAGAAACAGGAGCAAGAAGCTCTTATTGCAGAAGTAGAAGCAGAAAGGGCTAAATTTGATGAAGAGTTCTTATCTGTTGCAGAAAGAAGTTTAGTTGAACCACAACTAGCGATACTAGAATCATCTAGTTCTATCACTGATCTTCAAAGTGCTATAAGCCAATTAAGAAGTATCAGAGATAACCAATTAAAGAGCCCTACTGTAGTAGAAGAAATTAATAATTCAATAGAAGCTGCTAAGGTTAAATTAGAAGAGTTACAAGCGCAAGAAGAAGCAGCTAATAAACCAAGTATACCAAATAGAGGACCTGGATCATCAGCTTCAGGTAATGCAATAGTAGATTTTGCATATGGATATATTGGTGCACCTTACGTTTATGGAGCGGCAGGTCCAAGTAGTTTTGACTGTTCAGGATTTACTAGCTTCGTATTTAGAAATGCAGCAGGAATAGATATAACAAGAACTACTTATTCACAAATTGGAGTTGGAACTCCAGTTTCATATGGAGAAATGCAACCTGGAGATTTAGTTTTTACTTATGATTTAGGCCACGTTGGAATATATGTCGGTGGAGGCCAATATATACATGCTCCTCAACCTGGGGATAGTGTTAAGGTTTCACCAGTTACATCATTCTACGCTGCTAGAAGAGTACTTTAATTAGAATTTAATTAATATTTATTATAAACTCCGTCAAAATTTGGCGGAGTTTATTTTCTTTAATATTATATTAGCAAATCTTTTGTTAATTGAAAGTTTATTAAATAGTTATAAAGCAAATGGTTTATATGATATAATCTAGAATGGATATAATATTAATAGCGTGTAAATAAGCGATAAAAATTTTATAATCAATAGTATTGGTTTATTATAATAGTTGGTAATAAAAATATAGTTTTAGAAATAATTTGAGGTATTTAAAATGAATAGAAAAGTTAGTTTATTAGAAGATGAATCTATTGATGATTTACAATTAGATAACTTGTATTTGATCCAAAAGAAGTCTGGATTTAGATTTGGTGTAGATGCAGTTTTATTATCAAACTTTGCAAATGTAAAGAAAAGACATAGAGCCATAGATTTATGTACAGGTACTGGAATAGTTCCTTTTTTATTATACGGAAAATATAAACCAGCAGAAGTTATAGGAATAGAAATTCAAAACGAAATGGTTGAAATGGCTAAAAGAAGCAGTAAGTATAATGAATTAGAAGATATTATTAAATTTGAAAATGCTGATTTAAAGGATATGAAATTTTTGAATCAATTAGGAAAGTTTGATGTTTTAACAGTCAATCCTCCATATAAGTTAAATAACTCAGGTATATTGAATCCTAATGATAAGTTAGCAATAGCTAGGCATGAAGTTTTATGCACATTAGAAGATGTAATAATAGCAGCTAGAAAGCTCTTAAAGGATAATGGAAGAATGTATATGGTACATAGACCTGAAAGGCTAATAGATATATTTGAGCTTATGAGAAAACATAAGATTGAACCTAAAAGAGTTCAAATGATTCAGCCTAATATCAAAAAGGCTCCTAATATAGTATTAGTTGAAGGTCAACGAGATGGTGGAGCTTATTTGAAGTGGGAAGCACCACTATATGTATATAATGAAGATGGTAGTTATTCAGATGAATTAAATAAAATATATGGTAGGGAGGTCTAGATTTATGGAAAAAGGTAAGTTATATTTAGTACCAACTCCAATAGGAAACTTAAAAGATATAACATTGAGAGCTTTAGAAGTTTTAGAAAATGTAGATATAATAGCTGCAGAAGATACTAGGCAAAGTTTAAAGTTATTAAATCATTTTAACATAAAGAAAAGCTTATTTAGCTATCATAAACATAATGAGCAAGGTAAGAGTGAAGATATAATAAATAAACTAAAGGGTGGCATGAACATAGCACTAATTACTGATGCAGGTACTCCAGGAATATCTGATCCGGGAAGTGTTATAGTTGAGAAGTGCATAGAGCAAGAAATTGAATTTGAAGTATTACCAGGCGCAACAGCAATAACGACTGCTTTAGTTTACTCAGGGTTAGATACGACGAAGTTTATATTTAGAGGATTTTTACCAAGAGAAAATAAGGAAAGAAATCCTCTAGTTGAAGAAATTAAAAATGTTAGAGATACTATAATATTATATGAAGCTCCACATAGATTGTTAGATACCTTAGAATATTTATTAAATAATATAGGGGATAGAAAAATTGCAATATGTAGAGAGCTTACGAAGCTTCATGAAGAAATCTATAGAGGAAAAATATCAGCGGCATTAAAATATTTCATAGAAAATAGACCGAGAGGTGAGTTTGTCTTAGTAATTGAAGGTAAATCTGATGATGAAATAAAAGCTGAGAAAGAGGCTTTGTGGAGCAATTTAACAATAAAAGAACACTTATTAAAGTTGATAGAAAGTGGAATAGAAAAAAAGGATGCTATAAAATTAGTTGCAAAAGAAAGAAATTTACCTAAAAAAGAAGTTTATAAATACTCAACAGAACTATAATTAAATCCCCTATGACTATATGAAGTCATAGGGGATTTAATTATAAACAATCTTTTAAGTATTAAAAATTATTTTTTTAATTCTGTTAAACAATTTTTACAGATGTTTTTACCTTTGTAATTTACAACATCTCTAGCATCTCCACAGAAGATACAAGCAGGTTCATATTTCTTTAAGATTATTTGTTCACCATCTACATAGATTTCTAAAGCATCTTTTTCAGCTATATCTAATGTTCTTCTTAATTCAATAGGAATAACTATTCTTCCTAGTTCATCTACTCTTCTTACTACACCAGTTGATTTCATTATATTTCCTCCTTAAAACAAGTTTCGACATCTTGCAAGTTAATATTACTAAAAATGTAATTAAAAGTCAACATAAAAGAGAAAAATTTTCAAAAAATACATATTTAATTTGCCTTTCAAAGTCATAAATACAATATACTACCATAAATTAGAAAAGTCAATACTATTTAATCAAATTTCCAGATAAATAGCAAAAAAATGTAGAACGGCTTGTCTACTAGCTTATGAAGGAGAAAAAAGGATTTCAACAAAATAAAATTAAAAAAAAGCTAATAAAAAAAGAAAAAATTGTAAAAAATAATAAGGAGTATAAATTTTATTATAAGAATTAAATATTTTGAAAAAATTAAGAAGCGATAGTTATTTTTTATTGACTTTTAAAGAAATAATAGAATAAAATTAAACAGGCAGAAGTAACTTGTAATAAGTTTATATATACTATATAATTAAAATAAGAATAAATTTTTAGAGGTGAATATAATGGTAAAGAAAATAGATACTAATTATATAACAGAAATTGCAGAAGAAATGTCTAATAGCACCATGGTTGGTTATGAGGATTTACCTAAATATGATCTATTTTTATCTCAAGTTATAGATTTTTTAAATGATAAGTTTATAGAAGATAAATATACAAATAATATAGTGCAAAATTATATAAAGAGTGAAGTTATTAGCAAACCAGAGGATGGAAAAAAGAGGGGCTATACTAAAATACATCTTATACAATTAGTACTATTAAGCTATATGAGACCAGTATTAACAACGGAAGAAATTAAAAAGGTTTTCAGATTGGCGTTTAATGAAATAAATGATAGATCAGATGATATAATATCTTGGGAAAAAGCATATAAGATATTCTCAGAAACTCAAAGCGAAAGCTTTAAAGATTTCCTAAGTAAACCAGCTGTAGATGAAGAAAAGTTAGATAACATAATATCAGAATTAAAATTAAATGAAAAAGATGAAAATAGTATAAGAACATTTGTTATTGTAATGTCACTTATTGCACAAGCAAGTGCCATAAAAAAATTAGTTCAAAAGATAGTGAATGAATATCATTCAGAATAAAAATTATATTAATTTAATAAATAAAATTAAAAATCATCACCTAAGTGCATATGTAAATAGTGGGGTGATTTTATGGAAGAGATAGTTAACTTAGTAGCTAATCTAGGGTTTCCTATAGCAATTTCCTTATATTTATTAATAAGAATAGAAGGAAAGCTAGAAAGTCTTACTAATAGCATAAATAATCTATCACAAACTATAAATTCAATTAAATAAAAGCTTTCAAAATAAGGTATTGTTAATAATAAGTAGCAATACCTTATTGATTTTAGAGCCTATTAAATATTAGCTTTTAGGATTATAATATATATATGTTTTGCTTAATACAGTATTTATTAAGACTAGCAATATATTAAATAGTTAATATGCTTATTTAAACAAAATAGTAAAAATAGAAGCATATATTATTTAAAATATATAGATAGGAAAGAACTTTAATGAAGAATAAAATAATTATTAAGGAATCTGTTAGAGGAATAATAGAATATGTTTTAAAAACTGGTAGTTTAGATGATAGGTATATGGGAAAAAGTAGAGCTCTAGAAGGGACGTTAGCCCATCAAAAACTACAAAGTAGTAATGAGTCAATATATAGTCAGTATCAAAAAGAAGTAAGAATGGAACATGCCTTTGAAATTGGAGATGTGACATTATTAGTGGAAGGAAGAGCTGATGGTATTATTATAGAGGATGATAATATTTACATAGAAGAAATAAAATCCACAATGAAATCACTTATATTTATAGATGAAGATTATAATGAATTACATTGGGCTCAAGGAAAGTTTTATGCATATATATATTCTATTCAAAATAAATTAGAAGAAATAAATATAAGGTTGAGTTATTTTAATATAGAAACTGAAGAAGTAAAAAGCTTTGATAAAAGATTTAAGTTTAATGAATTAGAAGAGTATATTGATTTTATAATAAATGAATATAAAAAATGGATATTATTAAAGTCTAAGTTAAATAGTATAAGAAACGAATCTATAAAAATATTAAAATTTCCTTTTGATAATTATAGAAAAGGACAAAAGGAGTTGGCTGTTACTTGTTTTAACACAATAAAGGAAAAAGCAGTATTGTTTGCTCAAGCACCTACAGGAATAGGCAAAACAATATCAACTATATTTCCTGCTGTAAAATCTTTAGGAGAAGATAGAGGAGAAAGAATTGTATATTTAACAGCTAAAACAATAACTAGAACTGTAGCAGAAGAAGCAGTAAATAAGTTAAAGGATAATGGGCTTAAGTGTAGAAATATTACATTAACATCCAAGGAGAAAATTTGTTTTAAGGATAAAACTAATTGTAATCCAGAGCACTGTGAATATGCAGTAGATTACTATGATAAGGTAAATGATATTATATTTGATATGCTGGGAAAAGAAGATAATTTTACAAGACAGAAGATTGAAGGATATGCGAGAGATAATAAAGTATGTCCTTTTGAGCTATCATTAGATTTGAGCTTATGGTGTGATATAATAATATGTGATTATAATTATGCTTTTGATCCTAGGGCAAAATTGAAGCGCTTTTTTGAAGAAGATGTTGATAAAAATATATTACTTGTGGATGAAGGTCACAATCTTGTGGATAGAGCTAGGAGTATGTTTAGTGCAGAAATCTATAAGAGTAAGGTAATGCAAGCAAGTAAACTTATAAAGGGGAAAGTACCAAATCTATATAAGGCATTAAATTCTATTAATAAGGAATTAATAGAAATACGAAGAGAAGTTCAAGAAGCTGAAAGTATTAGTATCTATAAAAAGGATCAGTATAAGGACTTATATAAATTACTAAGAATATTTTTAAAGGAATGCGATGAGTATCTTATAAAGTCTGTAAACACAGAAGGTTATGATGAAATAAGGGATTTATATTTTGAAATAAGAAGCTTTATATCAATTTCAGAGCTTTATAGTGATGAATATGTAACTTTGGTAGAAGTTAATAAGAATGATGTTAAGGTTAAGTTGTTTTGTGTTAATCCATCTAAGAACTTATCTAAAGTAGTACAAGAAAGTTATTCTACTACAATATTTTCTGCAACACTAACTCCAATAAATTATTATATAGATTTGCTTGGAGGGGATGATAAAAGCTATAGAATGAAATTGCCATCGCCATTTAAGAAGGAAAATCTAAGAATTTATGGACATCCGCTTAACATGAGGTTCAAGCAAAGAGAAAATAATGTTGATAATCTATGTGAATTGATTTATAGATTTACAAATGAGCAAATAGGCAACTATATGGCATTTTTACCATCCTATCAATATCTAAATCAGATATATCAAAGATATATAGAGTTATATGGTGAGGAGAATACTATTTGTCAGGATGAAATTTTAACAGAATCTCAAAAGGAGGATTTTATAAATAAATTTCAAGATGGTGCTAATATACTAGCCTTTTGTGTTATAGGAGGAATATTTTCTGAGGGGATAGACTTACCAGGGAATAGGCTTATAGGAAGCATAATAGTAGGAGTAGGATTTCCTAAAATATCTAATGAAGGAGACATAATAAAGGATTATTATGATGAAAAAGGGTTTGATTATGCATATATATATCCAGGAATAAATAAAGTAATGCAAGCAGCTGGAAGAGTCATAAGAACAGAAACAGATAAGGGGAGAATATTACTTATAGATGATAGATATTTTACTTTAAAGTATAAAAGCTTGCTTCCAAAAGAGTGGGATATAGTTAAATAAAATAATAAAGGGGGAGTATAAATGAGAGTTATTGATTTAAGTCATACTATAAATAAGAATATGACTACATATACAAAAGATGAGAAACTTGAAATATATAATATAGCTACAATTGAAAAGGATGGATTTAATGAGAAGCTCTTAAGACTATGTACACATACAGGAACTCATATAGATGCGCCAAGTCATATGATTAACAAAGGAAAAACTATTGAAGAATTTAATATAAGTGAATTTATAGGAATAGCATTTATGATTGATATTTCTAATATTAAGGAAGTAACAATCAGTGATTTAACTCAATATGAAGAAGATCTAAGGAATTGTGATTTCTTAATATTAAAAACAGGATGGGAAAGTCATTGGGGAACTAAAAGCTATTTTAATGATTTTCCAAGTCTAACTGAAGAGGCAGCCAAATGGATTTGTGATTTTAGTTTAAGAGGTATAGGCATAGATGCTATATCAATTGATAAGTTTGATAGTATAGATTTTGAAATACACAATATTGTGTTATCTAGAGGCAAGCTTATAATCGAGAATTTAACAAATTTGGATGATATAAATAGTAACAAATTTACTTTAGTAGCTACTCCATTAAAGATAGAGGATGGAGATGCTTCACCTGTTAGAGCAATTGCACTAACGAATTAATGTTTAAAGTGTACAAATATAATTATGTTTTAATTATTAGGCAGGAATATAAGAAATATCGATATCATGTATAAACTTAATACTTGATATCGATATTTTAGGTTTAAAATAAGTTAATGTAATTTTAGTATTATAAATTAAAATATAGCGTATAAATTAAAATAGCTAAAATTAATTTATATATAAGTCATAGCTGGCTTTAAATGATTCTCCAACGCTAAGTTCTTGAATTCCTTCCTTATCTTTAAATTCTCCATTAAAATCATAAAAATCTGCATGTCCATACCAAGGCTCGATACAAACAAAAGGTGCACCTGTTGGTTTAGTCCATATAGCTAAATAAGGGAATCCTGAAAAATCCATGGATAAGCTCTTATTATGATTCTTAGATTTTAGGCTTATTATATTTGATTCCAAATCACCAAAAACTATAGCATCATCTTTAAATAAATCTAAAGATAAGTTTATAATATTTTCATTATTGAAAAATGGCTTCTTAGTACCTGTAAAGTATCCTAAATTACTATTAAGTTCCATTAAATCAGAAGTTTCCTTCTTGTTTAACTCAAAGTAATAATCTTCAAATTTTTCTCCATCCATTAATGGACACATAAATGCAGGATGGCCACCAATTGAGAAGTAGATATCTTTGTCATCAAGATTTGTTACATTATAACCAACTTTAACTCCATTGTCTAAAAGTTCATATGAAAGTTTTAAAGAAAATTTATATGGATATACTTTTAATGTATCTTCAGACCATAAAAGTTCAAAGACGATATGATTATCATCTTTTTCAATCATATTAAACTCTCTAGTTCTTGCTAGACCGTGTTGTGGTAATTCATATTCTTTATTATCAACAATATACTTTCCATCCTTAACTTTTCCAACTATAGGGAATAAGATTGGAGAATGATATTTCCAGTACGCTTCATTTCCATTCCATAAATACTCAATTGAATTTTTTTTACTGAACAAGTTATTAAGTTCTCCACCAAAGGTATCAGCAGAGATTTTTATGTTTTCGTTTTCTAAAAAATACTTCATCATAAACACCCTTTCCGTTTTATATAGCTTACATAGAAATTATACTATATTGGAAGTTTTTTAGAAAGAAATAGATAGCTTTGCTTATATATTTTAAGGTATTGTAGTATTATATAAGATAACGGTAAAATAAGATAGAATATTATATATTAATATATTTAGTATGTTTGATATATAATATAAAAGATTAAATAATAAATAATGTGGTGATTTAATGAGTAAGATCAAGAATGATAATAAGAGGTCTGTAATGGATAGTATAATATACTTTATTGTAAAAGTTAATAATGATGATATATTTGCTTTAGGAGCTCAACTTGCATATTATTTGATATTAGCTTTTTTCCCATTTTTAATATTTTTATTAACATTAGTAGGATTTAGTAGATTAAATTCAGCAGATATTTTAGATGGATTAAGGACTATATTACCAAATAATGTTTTTACTTTGGTAGATACGACAGTAGTTGAAATAGTAGATACTCAAAATGCAGGTTTATTAGGAGCATCTATTGCTCTTTCAATGTGGTCTGCATCTTCAGGATTCAGAGCTGTAATAAAGGGTGTTAACAAGGCTTATGACATTAGGGAACATAGATCTTTTATAAAAAGAGCATTTATAGCAATATTTTTTACATTAGCTTTAGCGTTAATAATAATGTTAACTTTAGCTATGTTAGTATTTGGAGAGATAATAGGTAAATATTTAATATCAGTATTTCCATTTCAGAATATATTAAGGAATATATGGAATATAAGCAGGTATATAGTAGTTATACTTGCGATGATTTGGATATTTGCATGTATATATAGATATACTCCAGCTAGAAAAATTCCTTGGAAAGAGGTCTTTCCAGGTGCTATTGTAAGTACTTTAGGATGGATAGTAGTTTCAATAGCATTTTCATATTATATAAATAATATAGCTAATTATTCTAGGTTATATGGAAGTGTGGGAGCAGTATTTATATTAATGACTTGGCTTTATATTACATCAATGATATTGATTTTAGGGGCCGAGATAAATTCAGTTTTATCAATAAGAAAATCAATGTAGATTCAAAGATTAAGAAGCTAAATAGTTTCTTAATCTTTGAGCATATAACAAAATGTTTATTAGAAATATATAATATTTTGTTTATTTTTGTATAGAAAAATACTAAGTGGATATACTCAAAGAAGAAATATTCAGGAGGTGCAAAAATGAATAAAATAGTATTATTAGGAAAATTAATAAGGGACCCTGAACTTAGAGCACTAGAGGGAAGTGATAAAGTATTCACTAGATTTATAATTGCAGTAGATAGAAATTTTAAAGCACAAGATGGAACAAGAAAAGCAGATTTAATCCCAGTTACAGTTTGGGGAAGAAAAGCAGAGGTAGTCTGCCAATATATGAGGAAAGGAAGTTATATAAGTTTAAGCGGAAGATTAAGAACTGGAAGCTATGAAGATAAGGACGGAAATAAAAAGTATATAGCAGAAGTTGTAGCAGAAGATTTTAAATTTGTAGGAAATAGAAGGACTGATAAAGAATTAGAACAAGCAGAGAATTTAGATGATTTTGCAAATTAAGGCTTAAAATATAAATTAAAATAAATAGTGTAAAAGGGTAAGCAATAACTTAGAGCTTACCCTTTTACATTTAATATAACATCTGAAATTAAGACTTAAATTGTACCTTTACTTAATACAGTTGCCTTATCTTCTTCATTTTGAATTCCATTAATTATCTTAACTGAAGAAGATATATCACCAATTAATATTCCGCCTACAAGTTTATTGTTAGCAAAGAATAGTTTTGAATATTTATTATTTGTATTATCAACATAACCTATTTTTTCTAGAGTAGGATCATCGAAGTTTATAGTTCCAGCAGAGAATATTTGAGTATTCATTGCTGCAAAGACTGTTGATGAAACAAATTTTTCGAATTTAATATTATCACCAGTAGAATTAGCACCAGCAACTTTTCCCATTTCTATTGCAGCTGGCCAGTTTCCATAATAAACTCCATCTAGTTCAGCTACATCACCACAAGCATAAATATCTTCTACATTTGTTTGCATATATTGGTTAACAACAATACCTCTATTACATTCAATTCCTAAAGGCTGAGCTAAGAAGATATTAGATCTAACTCCAACTGAGTATATAATAGTATCTACATCAATTAATTTTCCACTCTTCAATTGAATTGATTTAACTCCAGATTCACCTGCATTTATAAAATCAACAGCTTCTCCTAATAAGACATTTACAGGAGTTTTATTTACTAAGCTTTCAAATAATTTAGATCCTTCTGAGTCTAATTGACGAGGAAGCATTCTTTCTGCTAATTCAACTACTGTAACGTTAATATTACGTTTTTGAATTTCCCAAGCAGCTTCTAATCCTAATAATCCACCACCAATAACAACAACATTTTTTGAGTTTGGTAATTCATTCTTAAGAGCTTCTACATCAGAAAGCTTTTTGATTGTATGAATGCCCTTAACAGTATTATAAGTCCAAGAATTTATTTCTACTTCTGAATCATTAAATTTAACTTTAGTTGGAGGAACAAAATTGTAGCTACCATTTGCTAAAACTAGTTTATCATAACGAATTCCTTGCTTATTATCTAACTTTATTGTTTTTGTTTCTTTATCTATGCTATTTACGTTAGCTCCAAGAATTTCAATTATATTATTTTCTTTATACCAATTTGTTTTTGCAAGGTAGAAAGTATCATCAATTTCTTCAGTTATTAAATCTGAAAGTTGAGTTCTAACATATGAATGTTCTGGCTCATTTGATATAAGCTTAATAATAGCACTTTCATTTCTTTCTTTTATAGCTTTTGCAGCATAGAATCCTGCAGCACCATTACCTATGATTACATAGGTTTCTTCCTTATCGATTGAGTAATTTGTATCTTCTCTCTTAATTTCAATAAATTGATCACTTCCAGCTCCACATACAGGACAAACTTCAGGAACAGTTTCAGATTCAAAAATTTCGCCACAAATTACGCATTTCCATAATTTTAAACCACCATTTGTAGGTATTTCTTCTATTGTTGTTTTAGCTTTTGTCATAGGTGTAAAAGCCTTTTTACCTACGATAATTTCTCCAAATCCTAAACCGAATTCATAAGCTTCTTTTAATTCATCATCAGATGGCTTGAAGTTTATTTTTAGGCTAGGTCCATAAAGCTTCATATTTAATTCCTTAAATCTTGCTTCCATTCTAGGAATAGCTTCACCACTCCAACCGTATGATCCAAATGCAGCTGCCAATTTTCCACCGTGAACAACTGGGTTTAACTTTGAAAGTATGTCACGAATTGGCTCAAGTAATTCACCAACTATAGTAGGTGAACCACATAATAATCCATCAGATTCTCCTATACTGTTAACTATATCACCTATCTCATGATGTATAACGTTAAATAATCTAACTTCAATGTTACCAGCAGCCTCTATGCCTTTGGCTATTTCTTTAGCTAGTGTTTCAGTGTATCCGTATGCTGAAACATAAGGAATTGTAACAATCTTCTTTCCATCTTTGGCTGGACTTTCAGGAGTACTCCACTCTCTATAAGTTTCAACTATTTTCATTGGTTCTTCCACTAGAACTGGACCATGTCCTGGTAAAATCATATCAATTTCTAAATTTTCAATCTTTTTAATGGCTTTTAATACATATGGCTTATATGGTCCAAAAATACAATCAAAGTAGTATTTTAGTGCTTCCATGTAATGATCTTTATTTTCAACTTTACTATTTATTATTGCTTCAGATGAATAGTGAGATCCAAATGAATCACAAGTTATTAAAACTTCATCCTCAGGCACATAAGTGTATATTGAATCTGGCCAATGTAAGAAAGGAGCTGAAATAAATTGTAATGTTTTATTTCCCAAGCTTAATGTATCTCCATCACCAACAGTTATAGATTCAAAATCTCTATTTGCAATTTTTTTCATAAATTTAATTGCGGGAGCTGAACCGACTACTTTAGCATTTGGTGAAATTTCTAACAACTTAGCAACTGATCCAGCGTGGTCAGGCTCCGTATGGTCAACAACGATATAGTCAATATTAGTAATATCTATATCTAAATCTTTTAATCTTTCTATATATTCATCAAAAAATTCAACCTTAACAGTTTCAAATACAGCGGTCTTTTCGCTACCTTTAACTACATATGAGTTATAGCTTGTTCCATAAGGTGTGTACATAATAATATCAAAAATTCTTAAATTTGGGTCAAGAGCTCCAACCCAATGTATATTTTTTTTTAACTCTAAAGATTTCATAAATCGACACCTGCCTTAAATTAATATTATATAATAATAATTATTATAAAAGTTATTATAAAAAATATTATATGTCTAATTATTAACAATATCAATAACTATTTAAAATATTTATTATAAATTTGCATTTTATATTCTTAATTCAAATAAAATATTTTTTTATATCAAAAAATTATAATCAAATGTAGTTTAACAATAATAAGCTAATATTATTACTAAATCAGCAATATAACTATAAATTAGATAAACCTAATAATAGGAAAATACTTAAATCGACAAATGAACTATAGGTTTTTTGAGCGAAAATTTAATTGAAATTAATTGGTGTTATATATCTGAAATCTACAAAGAAAATATTGTAAAAATATAAAGGAATATTTTATATATGAAACAAACAATGTTTGACATTGTTTTAATATTATCTATGTTATGTTTTTAATGTAGTAGTTAATAAATTAATTAATAGCTGATAAAGGGGGGAATAAAATGTATATTGTTGATAGCTTGTATAATGTTACAAAAAATGAAGAAAAAGAAAGCAGATATGCTTATAGGATTATAAGTGAGGACTTCTATGGTGGACAAGCTTTTGGTATAGAGGCAGAGAGGCAAGATTTAATAGAAGGAAATGTAATAAATATAGAGAGGGATGAAATCAGAAAGATTTCAAATATAGAAGAAAAAGTTAAAGAACTTCTTAGTTTGATACATGATAATCAAGTATCTCCAATACACCTTGTTGACATATTAGGAGAGTATGTTGATGAATATGTATCAGATTTTAATTTGTAATTTTAAAGTATGGGTAAAAATCATATAAAATCTAATATTTATAGTAAAATATATTTAGAGGTGATTTTTATGATAATTGGAATAGGAACAGACATAATTGAAATAAATAGAATAGAAAAAGCTATAGGGAAGAGAAATGGGTTTGTGGAGAAGGTATTTACAGATAACGAAATAGAAATGTTTAAAGAGAGAAACATGAGGGCTGAAGTGATTGCAGGAAATTTTGCGGCTAAAGAAGCAATAAGTAAATCATTTGGCACAGGTATAAGGGGATTCTCATTAAGAGAAATAGAGGTTTTAAGGGATGAATTAGGAAAACCAATAGTATTTTTAAGTGATAATATAGATAGATTAATAGGAAAATCATATAAATTGAATTTATCAATATCACATAATAATACATCAGCAATAGCCTTTGCTATTTTGGAGGAATCATAATGTATATAATGTCAACAAATAAATGTAAAAAGGTAGATAGATACACTATAGATGAGATTGGGATACCAAGCATAGTCCTCATGGAAAATGCAGCAAATGAGATAGTAAATAAAGTAGTCAACTTAGGAGAAAAATTTATTGTTTTTTGTGGAAATGGAAATAATGGTGGGGACGGATTAGCTATTGCAAGAAAATTAATTTTAAAAAATAAAGATGTTTATGTAGTTATTATAAACAGAGACGGTAAATGTTCTAGCGATTTTTCTATTAATCTAAATATATTACAAAAGATTACAACTAATATTGCCTATATAAAAACTGATGAAGATATTAAAAGTTTAATGCTTACATTTAACAATTATAATATTGCGATAGATTGTATTTTTGGAGTAGGATTAAATAGAAATTTAGATTCTTTTTATATAAAATTAATTAATATCATAAATGAATGCGCTGGTATAAAAGTGAGCATTGATGTTCCATCAGGCCTAAATGCAGATAATGGGGAGATAATGGGGGCATCTATAGAAGCGGATATAACTTATACATTTGAAGTTATAAAAAGGGGATTTATTGAGTATAAAGCATTAAGTTATTTAGGGGAACTTAATGTTTTGAATATAGGGATTCCAGAGTATGCTAAGAAAGTTAATTCGGAAAATATATTTATTTTAGATAGGGATCAATATGCACAAATATTAAAAAAGAGAAGTTTATATGGTCATAAAGGAAAGTACGGAAAAGTTGCAATTTTAGCAGGTAGTAAAGGATATACGGGAGCAGCATATATAGCTACTGAAGCATGTGTTAAATCAGGGGCCGGTTTAACGACTTTAGTGTCTTCAAAATATGTACAAGATAAATTAAGTTGTAAGTTAATTGAAGCAATGACTTTAGATATAGAGGAGAGTGATAAGGTAAAAAAACTATTGAATGATTCAGATGTAATTGCAATAGGACCAGGCATGACCGAAGAAAAAGTATATAGAGATATATTGAGTGATATAGGGAATCATGGAGATAAGTTTTTCGTAGTCGATGCAGGTGCACTTCAATTAATAGCAAGAGATAAGAGCATGATGAATGCTTTAAAGGGAAAAGCGATATTTACTCCACACCCAGGAGAAATGGCAAGGCTTATAGGTAAATCTATATCATTTGTTGAAGATAATAGACTAGAGGTAGCTAAGAGATATGCAAAGGAAAATGAGATTATAGTTGTATTGAAGGGATATAATACTATAATCACAGATGGGAATAATGTTTACATAAATAATTCAGGTAATAGCAAAATGGCTTCAGGAGGCATGGGGGACTGCCTAACTGGAATTATTTCAGCGTTAATAGGACAGAGGCACTCACTTATAAATTCAGCCTTGCTCGGCACATATATACATGGATTAGCAGGAGAATTTGCATCCCATGAAAAATATTGTACAGTAGCATCTGAAGTTATAGAAAATATATCTAAAGTTATGAATTATATAGTTGGTTAAAGATTAAAGTATGAATAAAATCTGATTAAGGCTAATATTAGTAATTATAAATAGTAAAGCTTTAGGAGGATTTATGAAAAAGAAATTATTATTAATACTTATGGTATGTATACCTTTTATATCAATTATTTTAGTAATATTATTTAGAGCTACAGCAGAGCCAACTAATGAGGAAATAATAAAATCATTAAAAGAGATAAAGTGTTATAGTACAAGAGTAGAATATGTAATAAAAAATACGAGAGGAGAAGAACGGGAGGAAACTACACAATATTATTCAAAGGATATTGGTGGTAGAATTGATTTTGGAGAAGATAGATCAAAAATATATAAAGATAATAAAGTGATAGTAAAGGATGGTATTTCGAATAAAGAATATACTATGGAAAATGATATGGATGAGATACATTCGTTAGCCTTTTTAAATAAATTATTATCATATCCTATAGATGAAAATGGAATTAAAGAAGGACAAGAAGAGTGGGGAGATACAGCTTATATAGAGTTTACATGTGAAGTGTTTTTAAAAAATGATCATCTAGATAAAGTCAAAATTTTTATTGATAAACAAGAAAAAACTCCAATAGGAGCTATTATTTATGATAAGGATGGAAAAGACAGAATAAGAATTGTATATAGGGATTTTGAAAAATTAAAGCAATTAGATAGCGGATTGCTAGAATAAGTAAAATAAAAATAACCAGTTCAATATTTAAGTTTGATATTAGTACACGTTAAGAAATTAGAGAAAATGGAGTACATAAGTATAAACAATAGTTTTAACATTAAGAAAAAATAAAAAGCCAGGTAGATAAGAATCAAATAAATATGGAAAGTCAAAAATAATAATAAATATTATAAAATGATGCTATTTTTATTCTAATAGGTTATAAAAAATACAAAAAAATATAAAAAAATATAAAAATAGTAAATTAATCAAGAAAAGTGAAACATAAGTTTTGACAAAGTGACATAATTTGCAATATAATTTATTCATACATAGATTTTTACTACCTGGAGGCAAATTATGTCTAAAAATGTTAAAAAACTAAATTTTATAAAAAATGCGGTTAAAATTAAAAAAAATAGTCAATTTATTGAGTGTGATTTAATAGAATATAATGAAAATCAATTTAATACGGAATTTTTTAAATTAATGAAAGCTGGCTATGAAGAGATGGCAAAAATTAATTTGGAGCTTTCACAACTTCCTTTCGAATGCGAATGTGCAGATATTAATGAATATGAGAACTGGCTTTGCGGAGTGTGATATTTCTAATGACGACTATGGTAGTAAAAAGAGGGGATATTTTTTATGCAGATTTAAGTCCTGTTATTGGTTCAGAGCAAGGTGGAATTAGACCAGTTATAATAATTCAAAATGATATAGGTAATAAATATAGTCCAACAGTTATAGTAGCAGCTATAACATCTCAGATTAATAAGGCAAAGTTACCTACTCATGTTGAAATTTCTTCAGAAGAATATGGATTAAATAGAGATTCTGTTGTTTTATTAGAACAGGTAAGGACTTTGGATAAAAAAAGACTAAAAGAAAAAATTGGGCATATGACAGATGCCGATATGAAAAAAGTTAATAAAGCTTTATTAATTAGTTTAAATCTTGCATAAAGTTTTATTTATATAAAAGAGTATATTAAATACTTAAGAAACCCATATTGGGTTTCTTTTATTTATATAGAAAATGACAAGATACAGAACAAAGTGCTACACTATTAATAAATAGAGTAGCACTTTTATTAAAAAACATGATGCTTTATGAAAAAAACAAACAATTAGTATATACAGAATAAGAATATTATGCTAAAATAATTTTAGAAAATTTAGCACAATATAGTTACAGGTAAATTAAAATCTTAGGAGGATAAAAAATGATTAAAAATGTTGAAGAATTAAGGTCATTAGCTAAAACTGTACGTGGAGATATAGTTTCAATGTTGACAGAATCATGTTCAGGACATCCAGGTGGTTCATTATCAGCGGCAGATATATTAACTACATTATTTTTTGGAGAGATGAACATAGATCCGGAAAATCCTAAGGATGCAGATAGAGATAGATTTGTTTTATCTAAAGGTCATGCAGCTCCTGTTTTATATAGTGTATTGGCGAGAAGAGGATATTTCCCTGTTGAGGAATTAAGTACTTTAAGAAAGATTGGATCAAGATTACAAGGACACCCAAGCATGAAATGCTTACCTGGAATAGACATGTCGACTGGATCATTAGGCCAAGGTATTTCAGTAGCGGTAGGAATGTCTTTAGCTGGTAAGATAGATAATAAAGATTATAGAGTTTATGCACTTTTAGGAGATGGAGAACTTGAAGAAGGTCAAGTTTGGGAAGCATCTATGTCAGCTGCTCATTATAAATTAGATAATTTAACTGCATTTATTGATTTTAATGGCTTACAAATAGATGGAGATATAACAAAAGTTATGAATCCTTCACCAATAGATAAAAAGTTTGAAGCTTTTGGTTGGAACGTCTTGGTAATAGATGGCCATGATATAGATGAAATACTTAATGCAATAGAAAAAGCTAAAAATTGCAAAGGAAAACCAACAGTTGTTATATGTAATACAATAAAGGGGAAGGGTGTTTCATTCATGGAAAACCAAGCATCATGGCATGGAACAGCACCAAATAAAGAACAATGTAAGCAAGCATTAGCAGAAATTGGAGGTAACAATTAATGAGTAAGAAGATTGCCACAAGAGAAGCTTATGGAAAAGCATTAGCTTCATTAGCAAATGTAAATGAAAATATAGTAGTTTTAGATGCAGATCTTTCAAAATCTACCAAAACTGCAGATTTTAAAGCTGTTTGTGAAGAAAGATTTTTTAATATGGGAATAGCAGAAGGCAATATGATGGGAGTTGCAGCAGGTTTGTCTACTTGTGGTAAAGTACCATATGTAAGTACTTTTGCTATGTTTGCAGCAGGAAGAGCATTTGAGCAAATTAGAAACTCTATTTGTTATCCAAAGTTAAATGTTAAAATATGCGCAACTCATGCTGGTCTAACAGTAGGAGAAGATGGAGCATCTCATCAAGCTATAGAGGATTTAGCTTTAATGAGGAGTATCCCTAACATGACTGTAATATGTCCAGCAGATGCTGTGGAAACTGAAGCAGCTATAAAGGCTATTGCAGAATATGATGGTCCTTGTTATGTAAGACTTGGAAGAGCGGCAGTAAATGTTATAAATGATGAAAATACTTATGAATTTAAAATAGGAAAAGGTGTAACATTAACTGAAGGAAATGATGTAACAATAGTTGCTACAGGAATAATGGTAGATGTTGCATTAGAAGCAAAAGAAGAGTTGGGAAAACAAGGAATTAATGCAAGAGTATTAAATATTCATACATTAAAGCCTATAGATAAGGAAATATTAGTTAAAGCTGCAAAAGAAACAGGAGCTATAGTTACTGTTGAAGAACATAATGTAATTGGTGGACTTGGTTCAGCTGTATCAGAAGTAATAACAGAAGAAATTCCAGTACCTGTATTAAAAGTTGGAGTAAATGATGTATTCGGAGAAAGTGGATTACCAAACCAATTATTAGAGAAGTATGGATTAACATCAGCTAATGTTGTAGAAAAGGCTAAAAAAGCAATTGCCTTAAAAAAATAATAAGTTTACTATAATAATTTAAAATAAATCACTAAAAATAGCTATATTTACCACTAAGGCTGTAGGAACTATCTACAGCCTTTTATTTTTAAATTTTAAATTACAATTGAACAAATTAGTAATATAATAGTAAATGAAGTTTCTTTAATTATTGTAAAAAATATTAATATAAGATTTGGATAGAAAGTAATAAAATGAGGGAAAATAATAAAAATTTCTCTAGAAAGGGGGATATATATGAAAGATAAAATAAAAGAATATTTACTAATACTAATAGGAGTTTGTTTAGTTGCATTTGCTTTGGAGTATTTTTTTGTACCGAACAATATAGCAGCAGGGGGACTAACTGGTCTTGCAATAGTAATAAATCATTATATACCAGCTATATCAACTGGACCATTAGTATTTATTATGGATTTAGCATTATTTGTGGTTGGTTTCATTTTCCTTGGGAAAAATTTTGGGGTAAAGACTATAGTTTCAAGTTTTAGTTTAGCAGGAATGATGACTATAATTGAAAAATTTCTTGATCCTCAGGCTATAACAAATGATTTAATGTTAGCTTCAATATTTGGGACTCTTATTACTGCGGTAGGTATGGCTATAGTATTTAATGCAAATGCATCAACCGGGGGGACAGATACAATAGCAAAAATACTAAATAAGTTTTTTCATATTGATATAGGTAAGTCTTTATTAGCTGTGGATTTTATAGTAACCTTATTAGGGGCCGTTACTTTTGGTATAAACATAGGGTTGTATGGACTGCTTTCAGTAATAATTAATGGAATTGCTATAGATAAGGTAATAGAAGGATTCCATGCATGTAAAGAAGTAACTATTATAAGTAGTAAACACGATTATATTGCAAAATTTATAATGAATGACTTAGAAAGAGGATGCACATATTTAAAGGGCGTTGGTGGTTTTACAGGGAAAGATACTTATGTTTTATATGCAGTCTTAGGAAGAAGTGAATTTATAAAGTTAAAGCAATATATAGGAAAAGTAGATGAAAAGGCCTTTATAACAGTTGGTGAAGTTCATGAGGTTATGGGAGAAGGCTTTAAAAATATACAATAATAGTTAAGGATGGGACTATTTATTAGAAGGAGAATAAAAGGACATATGAAAAAGTTAAAGGAATATATTTTATCTACAATAGGAGTAGCAATAGTCGCTTTCGGACTAGAGTATTTTTTCTTTCCGCTTGATATAGCAGCTGGTGGAGTTTCAGGATTAGCTCTAGCTATAAATCAATTAATAGATATTAATCCAAGTGTATTAGTTTTTATATTTAATTTTATTTTATTTGCTCTTGCATTTTTCTTAATTGGTGGATCTTTTGGAGCAAAGAGTATATATGCTACGATAATGATGTCAGTAATAATGTGGGTTTTTGAATCGTTTTTTGAGCCAAAAGCAATTACAGATAATTTAGTTTTAGCTTGTGTATTTGGTTCAGCAGTATTAGCTTTAGGTACAGCAATTACGTTTTATCAAGATGCTTCAACAGGTGGAACGAGCATAATTGCTAAAATTATTAATAAATATTTTCATGTACCAATAGGCCAAGGATTACTATTAGCTGATTGTACAGTAACTTTATTAGCTATTTACTCATTTGGGGTAGAAAAAGGACTGTTTGGACTTTTGAGTGCAACTTTAATAGGAATTTTAGTTGATAAATTTATTGCAGGCTTAAATCCTGTTAAGCAAGTATTTATAATTACAAATAAAGAAAAATTAGTTGTAGACTTTATAAATAATGATATTGATAGAGGTTGTACAATATTAACTGGAAAAGGTGGATATACAAAAGAAAACATGACAGTAGTGTATACTGTATTAACTTCAAAGCAATTTATAACTCTAAAGCAATTTATAAAAAATAACAATCCAGAGGCGTTCTTAACAGTAAGTGAATCCACAGAGGCTCTAGGTAAAGGCTTTACAGATTATTAAGAAATAATGAAAATTTTGAAGAAAACGGAATAATTATAGATTTTCTTAGTTGTAAAAGCATAAAAAAAGTTTTTCCTTAGACTTTGTTATGCTATAATAACGCTATGGGTTTAACAACTTAAAAAAAAATACGCTGATGCGAGGTGTTGTGAAATGATAGAATTTAAGAATGTATCTAAGCTGTATGATAATAATGTTAAGGCTTTAGCAGATGTAAATATAAATATAGAGTCAGGTGAATTTGTATTTTTAGTTGGACCTTCAGGAGCTGGGAAATCAACTTTTATTAAGATGTTAATTAAAGAAACTGATCCAACAGTTGGGGATATAACAGTTGCAGGAAAAAAACTTTCAACAATAACAAGAAGACAAATACCTTATTATAGAAGAAAAATAGGTATGGTTTTTCAGGACTTTAGACTAATACCTACATTAAATGTATATGAAAATGTTGCTTTTGCGATGAGAGTTGTAGAAGCTTCTCAGAAGGAAATTAGAAAAAGAGTTCCTATGGTATTATCTTTGGTTGGACTTTCTCATAAGTACAAGATGTTTCCAAATGAATTATCAGGAGGAGAGCAACAAAGAGTTGCATTAGCAAGGGCAATAGTTAATAATCCATCAGTTTTAATATGTGATGAACCAACGGGTAATTTAGATCCAGAAACAGCTAAGGAAATAATGGATTTATTAGAGGATATAAACAGAGCAGGTACAACTATATTAATGGCGACTCATGCTAAGGATATAGTTGATAATATGAAGAAGAGAGTTATTGCTATAGAGAAAGGATGTATAGCAAGAGATACTAAGAGGGGGATGTACGAAAATGAAGATTAATACATTAAAGTACTTTTTTATAGACGCCTTAAAAAGTCTTAAAAGAAACAGAACATTAAGTATAGCAGCAATGATTACTGTACTAATAACATTCTTTATATTTGGTACATTTACTTTATTAGGGCTAAACTTTAATAAGGCAATAGAAGATGTTGCGTCAAAAGTAGAAATTAAAGTTTTCTTAAAAGATGATATAAAGTTATTAGATCAAAGAGAAATAGAGATGAAATTAAATGAACAAGAAGGAGCTAAAGAAGTAATATACGAATCAAGGGAAGAAGCCTTTGTAAACTTCAAAGAAAGTTTAAAGGATAATCCAGGATTATTACAAGGATATGATTTACAAAACAATCCGCTTCCAAGTTCATTTATAGTAAAATTAGAAGATCCGGAATATGCAAATGCTATTAGTAATGCTGTTAAAGATATGAGCGGTGTAGAAAATATATCAAATCAGCAAGATATGATAAATACTATAAGTAAGTTTGTCGGTGGCGTTAGAATAGCTGGCTTAATATTATTTGCTGTATTTATAGGGGTATCTATATTCTTAATAACTAATACAACTAAAATAACAGTATATACAAGAAGAAAAGAAGTTGGAATAATGAAGTTTGTAGGAGCTACTGACTGGTTTATAAGATGGCCATTTATAATTGAAGGGATGATAATCGGTACAGTAGGTTCATTACTTGCAAGCTTATTATTATTTGGATTATATAAATGGGCTTATGGTTACATAGTATCAAATATGTTCCTAGTTACATTAGTTGTTCCAGGATTTGTACTTGGAACATTAACTTGGATATTCCTTTTGGGTGGAATAATAGTTGGAGCTATAGGAAGTATAGTTGCATTAAGAAAATTCTTAGATGTATAAAATATTAAATAAAAAGAGAGAATAATTGATATGTTTTAAGTGGAGTTTATCTCCACTTAAAACATATTTAAAGAAATCTAGTAGTATAGATAATGTATATATAATCTAGGAGAGTTTTATGAAAGGAAGTATTAAGATATGGAGGATAACAATAGTAAAAGTAGAAGAAGAAATAATAAGTTTAAAAAACCATTAATTATAGTGGGGATAGTTATAGTGTTTTTATTTTCAAATATAATGTTTTTCTACATGGGAAATATATTTGCATTTAATGGATTAAGTTTAAAGAATGTAAGCGAGGATGTTGCAAAAGATTTAAATGATATCAAAGATGTGAAGAAATACGATTTGTTATTTCAGGTAAGGGATGCATTGCTTGCAAAATATGATGGAGAAATAGACGATAATATCCTTTTAGAATCTGCAATTAAAGGAATGACGCAGTCACTAAAAGATCCATATACTGTATTTATGAATGCGAGTGAATACAAATCATTTGTAGAGCAAAGTGAAGGACATTTTGTAGGAATAGGGGCTCAGCTTGGAATTAAAGATGATAAAGTAACAGTTGTAGCGCCTATAGAGGGTTCACCAGCAGAAGAAGCAGGGTTAAAAAGCGGAGACGTTATATTAAAAGTTGATGGTACAGATATAACAGAGCCAAATGTAGAAAAAACAGTATCTATGATAAAAGGTGAGCAAGGAAAACCAGTAACATTAACTATTGCTAGAGCAAACTCACAAGAAATTGATATAACAATAGTTAGAGACGTGATTAAGGTAGTTTCAGTTAGAGGCGAAATAATAGATGGAAATATAGGATATATACAAATATCTTCTTTTGATGAAGATGTAGCAAAGAACTTTAAAGAAAAGATAGTTGAATTAAAAAACAAAGGTATGAAGGGAATGATTCTGGATTTAAGAGGAAATCCAGGTGGTTTCTTAGGCGAAGCAGTTAATGTAGCTTCACAATTTATACCAAAAGGAGAGGTAGTAACTTATACTGTAGATAAATATGGCAATAAACAAGAATCAAAATCTATAGGTGGAGAAGCAGAAGGGATGCCCTTAGTAATATTAATAGATGGAGGAAGTGCATCGGCATCAGAAGTAGTTACTGGAGCACTAAGAGATTATGGTGCTGGAACTATAATTGGAACAACAAGTTTTGGTAAGGGCGTAGTTCAACAATTAATAGAATTTAAAGATGGAAATGGTGGATTAAAAGTAACAACTTCAAAGTACTATACTCCTAATGGAGAAAATATACACAAAATTGGAATAAAGCCTGATGTTGAAGTGACAATTCCTGAAGAAATTTTATCAAAAGAATATGATAGAAGTATAGATCCACAATTTAATAAAGCAGTAGAGGCGATGAAAGATAAGTTAAAATAGGAGGCTCACAGATGGAGTTAATACTATATACATTGAGAACAGTAGCATATGCCATAATTGAGCCAATGCACATATTGATGCTAGTAGTTTTAGGAATAATGTTCTACTTAAAGAATAAAAGAATAACAATAATGCAGAAAATGACTATTGGGGAGAGTATTAACTCCCCTTTAGAACTTACTTTATCACAGATTTCTTTAGGGATAATAGGTGGGGTTATAGTAAGTTTAATGATGAGTAGTTTAGGAATCATATTTAATGAGAATTCTGGAATAGAAATAATGTTTATGATATCAATTTTATTACTATTTATAAAAAAGAGATTTATATGTTTTTCTTATTCTGGGGCAGTTTTGGGAATGATAAGTATTTTGTCAGGTATTTTATCTAATATAACTAATACTGAATCATATATTAATGTAAACATATTATCACTTATGACGTTCGTTGGAATTATGCATGTAGTTGAAGGAGTTCTAGTGATTTTTGATGGCGGTAGAGGAGCTATACCTGTATTTTCTAATAGGAACGATAAAATAGTAGGTGGATTTGCATACAATAGATATTGGGCTTTACCAGTAGCTATATTTATAGCTTTTTCAGGAAGTATTTCAAGCGTTACGACATCAGTTGTTGATACCCCTAATTGGTGGCCAGTAATAAATAGAGCAGAAACATTATTGATATTAAGTACTGCTATAATAGGTGCAATACCATTATACGGAGTTATAGGGTATAACTCTGTATCATTTACTAAAGATAAGATTAAAAAGCCTATTTATTCAGGAGTTGGAATATTAATTTATGGAGTTTTACTAACATTGATAGCACAAGTTTCACAGTTTGGTGTAGTTGGACAAATTGTTGTTATAGCTTTTGCACCATTAGGACATGAAATAATGATTAGAATTCAAAATAAAATTGAGGAAGCAGGAAAATACATTTATGTAACTGATAATGATGGAGTTTCTGTATTAGAAGTTTCACCAACATCACCTGCATATGAAGCGGGGATAAGACGAGGAGATAAAATAATAGAAGTTAACAATGTAAAAACTGTTTCAGAAGTAGAAATATTTAAAATAGTTAGGGATAGTATTGAAGAAATTTCGGTTAAAATTAGAAGGATTTCCGGGGAAATGCTCGATTTAACTATAATACCAAAGAATAAAAGGTTAGGATTACTTCTTGTACCAAAAATGGTTAAAGTGGATGATGCATTAAGTGTAGATAATGATGACTTTAAAAAAGTATTAGAGCAAATGAAGAGAAAGCGATAAGCTTTCTTTTTATTTCTATAATTATTTTTAAATTAACGGAATATAGAATTTAAAATTTAAAAATGTAATTATTTAAGATGTTGAAATTCTAAGTTTTAGTGATAAATAAAGAGTTTAGGAACATCTATTTTTATTGTTAATACTTTATTTAATAAAAAGATTATTATTAATTGTATAAGGCAAGTATAAAGGATAAAATATAAACATAATAAATAAAATTTATGGGGGTGAAAAAATGCCACAATTTAAGATTGAATCAAAATTTAAGCCAACTGGAGATCAGCCACAAGCTATTGAGAGCTTAGTAAATTCAATAGAAAGAGGAGATAAAGGTCAAACTTTATTAGGAGTAACTGGATCGGGTAAAACATATACGATGGCTAATATAATAGAGAGAGTTCAAAAACCAACAATTATTTTAGCTCACAATAAAACATTAGCAGCTCAATTATGTTCTGAGTTTAAAGAGTTTTTTCCTAATAATATTGTAGAATACTTTGTTTCATACTACGATTACTATCAGCCTGAAGCGTATGTACCACAAACGGATACATTTATAGAAAAAGATGCATCTATAAATGATGAAATTGATAAACTTAGGCATTCTGCTACATCAGCTTTATTGGAAAGAAGAGATGTAATAATAGTTGCATCTGTATCTTGTATATACGGTTTAGGTAATCCGGAAGAATACAAAAAGTTAACTATTTCTTTAAGATCAGGAATGGAAAAAGAGAGAGATGAGATAATTAGAAAGCTTATAGAGATACAATATGAAAGAAATGACATAGATTTTGCAAGAGGAAGCTTTAGAGTTAGGGGAGATTCTTTAGATATAATTCCTGCCTCTTCATCAAATAAAGGAATTAGAGTGGAGTTCTTTGGAGATGAAATTGAAAGAATTAGAGAGTTTGATGTTTTAACTGGAAATATACTAGGAGAAAGAAATCATGTATCTATTTCTCCAGCATCTCACTTTGCTACTTCTCCAGAAGTTTTAGAAAAAGCTATAAAAAGTATTGAAGATGAATTAGAAGATAGATTAAGAGAACTTAATAGTCAGGAGAAGTTATTAGAGGCTCAAAGATTGAGACAAAGAACTAATTATGATATAGAGATGATTAGAGAAATGGGATATTGTAGTGGAATAGAAAACTATTCTAGAATATTAGATGGTAGAGATCCAGGAACTCCACCTCAAACATTACTTGATTATTTCCCAGATGACTATTTAATGTTTATAGATGAAAGTCATGTTACTTTACCACAATGTAGAGCAATGTATGCAGGTGATAGATCAAGGAAAGATACGTTGGTGGAATATGGATTTAGATTACCGTGTGCATATGATAATAGACCATTAAAGTTTCCAGAATTTGAAGGAAAAATGAATCAAGTAGTTTTTGTAAGTGCGACTCCAAGTCAATATGAGATAGATCATTCAACAAATATAGCTGAACAAGTTATAAGACCAACAGGATTAATTGATCCGGTTATAGAAATAAGACCAGTGCAAGGTCAAATAGATGATTTATATGCAGAAATTAAGAAAACTACAGAGAAAGGCTTTAGGACTCTTATAACAACGCTAACTAAAAGAATGGCAGAAGATTTAACTAAATACTTGAAAGACCTAGGTATTAAAACTACATATATGCATTCAGATATAGAAACAATAGAAAGAATGAAAATTATAAGAGATTTGAGACTTGGAGAATTTGATGTATTAGTTGGAATTAACCTTTTAAGAGAGGGATTAGATATCCCAGAAGTTGCATTAGTAGCTATATTAGATGCTGATAAAGAAGGTTTCTTACGTTCAGAGACTTCATTAATTCAAACTATAGGAAGAGCAGCAAGAAACTCTGAAAGTAAAGTAATAATGTATGCGGATAATATTACTAAGTCAATGAATAAAGCTATAAAGGAAACTGAAAGAAGAAGAGAAATTCAAATTAAGTATAATGAGGAGCATGGAATTACTCCTCAAACTATAATTAAAGAAGTAAGGGAAGTTATTGAAGCTACAAAAGTAGCAGAAGAAAAAGTTGAATATAAGGTTGAAGGTGCTAAGAAAGTTTCGGAAAAGGATAAGAAGAAATTAATCAAGAAATATACTGAAGAGATGATGGAAGCAGCTAAAAACTTACAATTTGAAAGAGCTGCAGAATTACGTGACATAATTAATGATTTGAAAAGTAAGTAATTAGGTGATAATGTGATGGATTTATTAGAAAACTGTAAGTTATGTCCTAGAAATTGTGGTGTAAATAGGATAAACGGCAAAAGAGGGTTTTGTGGAGCTGGAGATAAAATAAGGGTAGCAAGAGCTGCCCTTCATTATTGGGAAGAACCATGTATATCTGGAGATATTGGCTCTGGAACAGTATTTTTCTCTCATTGCACATTAAAGTGTGTATTTTGTCAAAATTACAATATAAGCCAATGTGAATGGGGAAAAGAAATAACTGTAGAACGGTTAGCAGAAATATTTATAGAGTTGCAAAATAAAGGAGCCTTGAATATAAATTTAGTTACTCCAACTCATTATGTTCCTCAAATAATCGAAGCTATTGTTATATCTAGAAAAAACGGACTAAAACTCCCTATAATTTATAATAGTAGTGGATATGAAAAAGTAGAAACTATAAAGTTGTTAAAAGGATATATAGATGTATACTTACCAGATATGAAATACTTTGATACAAAATATTCAAGTAAATACTCTAAGGCTAGGGATTACTTTAATTATGCTAAGGATGCGATTAATGAAATGGTAAGTCAAGTTGGTGAAGTTGAGTTTGATGAAAAAGGAATAATACAAAAAGGAGTAATAATAAGACATCTTATGTTACCAGGATTATTATTTGATTCTAAAAAGATAATAGAACACATTCATAATATATATGGAAATAAAGTTTATATTAGTATTATGAATCAGTATACACCACTTGAAAATGTAAAAACTTATCCAGAATTAAATAAACCATTAAATCAAAAGCACTATGATGCAATGATAAATTATGCATTGAGTATTGGGGTAGAAAATGGATTTATACAAGAAGAAGGAACCGACAAGGAAAGTTTTATCCCATTATTTAATTTTGAAGGAGTTTAGAAAAGGGCATGAAGCCCTTTTTGATTTTATATTATAAATTTTAATATTACATTTTAATGATTATTAATAGATTAAGAAGCAATCTATTAAATGAAGGAATGAATAAATGAAAGAATGAAAAAGTTAACGATGTTTTGCGAATAAAAACTTAAAATTAGATTGGTCAGGATATAAAAATAGGCTATTTACAGCAATAAGTAAAGTTAGCTAAAGTATTTATAAATAATTTATTATATAATTGACAATAATTATAATAAAATTTAGAATATAATAAAGAACGTTTGTTCGAGATTAATTTTAGAAAAGAAATGAAACACTAATGTTATAAAATAAGAAGGGGCAAATTAGTATGAAAGATAAAATTATTATAAGAGGTGCAAAAGTACATAATTTAAAAAATGTATCATTGGAAATTCCAAGAGATAAATTAGTTGTATTTACTGGTTTATCTGGATCAGGAAAGTCTTCTTTAGCATTTGATACTTTATATGCAGAGGGACAAAGAAGATATGTAGAATCATTATCATCATATGCAAGACAGTTTTTAGGACAGATGGATAAGCCTGATGTAGAGTATATAGAAGGTTTATCTCCTGCTATATCTATAGATCAAAAAACTACAAGTAAAAATCCACGATCAACGGTTGGAACTATAACTGAAATATATGATTATTTAAGACTATTATATTCAAGGATAGGAAAACCATATTGCCCAAAATGTAAAGTTCCAATAGAACAGCAATCTGTTGATCAAATTGTGGATAGTGTAATGTCTATTGGGGATAAAACTAAAATTCAAGTTTTAGCTCCTATGATAAGAGGAAAAAAGGGACTTCATGAAAAGGTGCTAGATAACATTAAGAGAAGTGGATTTGTTAGAGCAAGAATTGATGGGTCTATATATGAATTAGCCGAAGAAGAAGTTACATTAGATAAAAATAAAAAACATAATATAGAAGCTGTTGTTGATAGAGTTATTATTAAAGAAGGTATAGAAGGAAGATTAACAGATTCAATCGAGACAGCATTAAAATTAGCAGATGGTTTATTAATTATAAATGTAATAGATGGAGAAGATATATTATTTAGTGAAAATTTTGCTTGTCCAGAATGTGGAATGAGTATAGATGAATTAGCACCTAGATTGTTTTCATTCAACTCACCTTTTGGAAAATGTGATTACTGTGATGGATTAGGAACTTTAATAGAATTAGATGAAGATTTAATAATTCCGAATAAGGACTTAAGTATATTAGAAGGTGCTATTGCTACATGGGGAGAAGGTAGATTAAAAGAAGATTCTTGGACTTATGCAATATTAAAAGCATTAAGTGAAGAGTACGATTTAGACTTAAGTAGACCGGTAAAGGAACTTAGTAGAAAAGAATTAGATTTATTACTATACGGAACTAATGGGAAGAAAATGAAAGTCATTTATACTAAGGATGGTGTTAAGTCACAATATTTATATGCATATGATGGTGAAATAAATTCTTTAAAAAGAAGATATAGAGATACTAACTCTGATATTATAAAGACTGAAATTGAACAATATATGAGTAATAATAAATGCCCTAAGTGCAAAGGTGCAAGGTTAAAAAGTGAAGCACTAGCAGTTAGAGTTGGTGATAAAAATATTTATGAATTTACAACATTATCAATAAAAGAAGAGTTTGAATATATTAATTCTTTGATTTTATCTGAAAAAGATCAAATAATAAGTGATCAAATAATTAAAGAAATTAAAAATAGACTTAAATTTTTAATTGATGTAGGGCTAGATTATTTAGACTTAGCAAGAAATTCAGGTACATTATCTGGTGGAGAAGCTCAAAGAATAAGACTTGCAACACAAATAGGTTCAGCTCTTATGGGAGTACTATATATTCTAGATGAACCAAGTATAGGACTACATCAAAGAGATAACGATAGATTGATAAGTACATTGAAGAACTTGAGAGATATAGGTAATACTGTAATAGTAGTTGAACATGATGAAGATACTATAAGAGAAGCAGACTTTGTAGTAGACATAGGACCAAGAGCGGGAGAACATGGGGGAGAAATAATTGCAGCGGGTACTGTTGAAGATATAAAAAAGTGTAAAAATTCTCTAACAGGTCAATACTTAATAGGGGAAAAGAAAATTGAAATTCCAAGTGAGAGAAGAGTAGGAAATGGAAATTTCATAACTATTAAGGGTGCTAAAGAAAATAATTTAAAAAATGTAAATGTAAAAATTCCTTTAGGAACATTAACTATGGTAACTGGAGTATCAGGTTCTGGAAAAAGTACATTAGTTAATGAAATATTATATAAAGGATTAAATAGGTTAGTTAATAGAAGTAAAACTCCTGTAGGAAATCATAGAGAAATAATTGGATATGAAAATATTGATAAAATAATAGATATAGATCAAAGCCCAATAGGAAGAACTCCAAGGTCAAATCCTGCTACTTATACAGGTGTTTTCGATATAATAAGAGAACTATTTTCTACTACTCCAGAAGCTAAAATGAGAGGATATAAACCAGGAAGATTTAGCTTTAATGTAAAAGGTGGTAGATGTGAAGCTTGTGCCGGAGATGGAATAATAAGAATAGAAATGCAATTTTTATCTGATGTATATGTTCCTTGTGAAGTATGTAAGGGTAAAAGATATAATAGAGAAACTTTAGAGGTTAAGTATAAGGGAAAATCAATAGATGATGTACTTAATATGACTGTTGAGGAAGCTTTAAAGTTCTTTGAAAATCTTCCAAGAATAAAGAATAAGTTAGAAACATTAAATGATGTTGGACTTGGATATATAAGACTAGGGCAGCCTTCAACTCAATTATCAGGAGGAGAAGCTCAAAGAATAAAGTTAGCATTTGAACTTTCAAAGAGAAGTACAGGTAAAACATTATATATTTTAGATGAACCAACAACAGGACTTCATATAGATGATGTAAGTAAACTTGTTGAAATACTTCAAAGGCTTGTTGAAGCAGGGAATACAGTAGTAGTTATAGAGCATAATTTGGATTTAATAAAGTGCGCAGATCATATAATAGATTTAGGTCCAGAAGGCGGAGATAAAGGTGGAACTATAGTTGCAACAGGAACTCCAGAACAAATAAGTGAAGTAAATAATTCATATACTGGGAAATATCTTAAAAACATGTTAAGATAAGTTAAGTATACTTGTTATTTTTAATTAGAAGTTTTAATATATAATGGTAATAAAATACTAATTTTGAGGTGAAGAGATGGGTTTTTCAAAACTAATGACATTAGTTTTCGGTGTGGCATTTATGATAATACTTTATTTTATAATATATTATGCACTAAAAATAATGTACAAGGATGTAAAGGGAAGTGGAAGAAGAAAACAATCTTCTGCTAAAAAGAATTATGGAATAGAAGTACTAAGTACAGGTGAGAACTCAAACTTAGAAGAGGGGTCTATTTTATTGTTAAGAGGAACTATAACTATAGGCAGAAAAGAAGGAAATACAATAAAATTAGATGATCAATATGCTTCAGGAAATCATGCAAAAATTATAGTTAAAAATAATGAGATAGTAATAGAAGATTTAAATAGTACTAATGGTGTTTTTATAAATGATGAAAGAGTTAACGGATATTCAAAGATAAGAGCTAATGATCTTATAAGAATAGGTAGTGCTATATTTAAGGTTATAAGAGCAGAGAAGAACTAGAGGTGAGTTTATGAATAGTACATTAAAGTTAGAAAAAAGAGTTCTGAAATTAATTTATCTACTATGTTTACTTCTGTTTACTAATTTAGCACTACTAAAAAAACCTTTTGATACTAAAGCGTTAATAATAGGTATAATTCTATGTATAATCATAGGATTTTCCCACTATCTAATAAGGCGTTTTTATCCTGATGGGGATAAGTTTATGCTTATATTTTCAAGTATACTAGCTGTAGTTGGAATTGCTGTATTATATAGATTAGATCCTAATTTTGCTATAAAGCAATTAATATGGGCTGTACTTGGAATAATAGCATATATAGCTATAGTTGTAGCATTGCCAGACTTAAAAGGCTTTGCTAAGTATAAAAAAATATATATGATTATTACTTTAATATTTATGCCTATGGCATTAATATATGGTCTTATATTTAATGTGGAAACAAATGGGGCGATGAACTGGGTTTATATAGGACCTTTTGGGTTTCAGCCATCAGAATTCGGAAAGATAGCATTAGTTTTATACTTAGCTTCTTCCCTTATGACATATGAAAGTAAAAATGTAATTAAAGAGGACTTTAAGCAATTAATAGAGCCAGCTGTTATTGTTATGTTTTCATTAGTATGTATGGTTCTGCAAACAGATTTAGGATCAACTTTAATATTTTTTGGAATATCTGTAACTATGCTATATATTGCAACTTCAAAGAAAAAATATGTATTTACATGTTTAGGGCTTTCGGCAATAGGAGCAGTAGGGGCTTATGGTGTTTTTGGACACGTACAAAGAAGAGTGAAAATTTGGCTTGATCCATGGAAATATGCTAGTAATGAAGGGTACCAAATAGTTCAGGGCTTATATGCTATATCGTCAGGTGGATTGTTTGGTGTAGGTTTAGGTAATGGATATCCTGATTTAATATTTGCAAGTGAAAGTGATTTTATTTTTGCTGTTATTTGTGAAGAGTTTGGTATTATATTTGCAGTAGGATTAATTATAATATACTTCTTATTGTTTTACAGAGGAATAAGAATAGCATTTTTAACAAATGATAAGTTTAGTCAATTAGCTGCTGTTGGGTTTAGTACAATGATAGCTTGTCAGACTTTAGTTATTATAGGTGGAATATTTACTGTTATACCACTTACAGGTATAACTTTGCCGCTGATAAGTTATGGTGGTAGTTCTATGTTAACAATGTTTTTTGCTCTTGGTATATTGCAAAAGATATCAGAAGAGTATTAAAATAAAAAAATATATAAAATTGGAATAAAATGTAGTATAATATAGGAAAAGGTAATGGTGAGAATCATTACTTTTTTTTTATATGGTTTGGTTAATTTAATTTTTAGAGAGAAATATTTATAGCTTCAGGGGAGGTAGCATTTTGTCTAAAAAAAGCAAAAGGATAAAATTGGGAGAGAAAGTTGATAAAGATATCGAGTTCAGAGACAGTAGAAAGTTGAAGGCTAGTAATAAAAGAAGATTAACTATAACTCAAAAAATATTAATATTTCTTATTACAATTACTTTAATATCAAGTTTATCGTTAGCTGCATATTCATCTTTAACATCGTATAGGAATGAGAAAGCTAGGGTAAATGAAGTTTTAGAGCAAACAAAGGGGTTTGGGAAAAGCTTAATCAGTAATATGATTGTTGATTTAGAAGATTTAATATATTCAGTAGAAAAGGGAATAAAAGATAAGGATAGAGCTAATAGTTTTATAGATTCATTTATGAAAAATAATTTAGATGTAACTTCGATAGCTGTTAAGAACGAGAAGAATGAATTTATAGCATATTCAGGGGGACTAAGTAGATCATATGTAGATGGACTAACTTTTGTTCAAGGGGGATCAATGGGAGTATCTTGGTCAAATGCTATAATATCAGGGGATAAGGGATTTATTGTTATAAAAGTTAACATAGATAATAAAGATTATTTTCTTCAGGTTTCAACATCTATGTTCCAAGAGCAAATTGATGCAATAAATATGGATGGAATAGAAGTTAATTTAACAGATAGTTTTGGAACAATAATGGCAAGTAATAACAAAGAAAAGATAAATACAAAGCTTAATGATGAATTAAGTAAAATAATTGAACAGAATAAAGAAGAAAATGAGGTGAAGATAGGTAATAATAGTAAAATATTTACTTATCATAAATTTACAAATGATTTTAAGATTACAAGTATTTATGATAAAAGTAGTTTAAATAAAAGTATTATTACAAGTATAGTATATACACTAATAATTACTATAATATTTTCTGTAGTAATAATATTAGTTGCTTCTATCATAATAAAAAAGTATTTAAATGCTATAATTGATATAAATAATATGAGTAAATCCATGGGAGAAAAAGACTTTACTAAAAGATCAAAAATAGATTTGGATGACGAAATTGGTGATGTTATAAGAGAGTTAAATAATTCTTTTGGTATTCTTACAACAGTAATGAAGGATAATCTTTCTTTATCAGAAGTTTTAAATGAGAATACTACAAAGATAGATGAGTCATCTAATGAGATGTATGAAGCTTCTAAGCAAGTGGCTACTTCTATTGAAAATATCTCAGTAGTAACACAACAACAGGCTGATAGCATGGTCAATATATCTAATAATGTTAATGTTTTGGGGGATTCTATAAAGGAAGTTTCTAAAACCATTAATGTGCTAAATAATTTATATTCGGTATTAAGTACGAATGCGAAAAGTAATAATGAAGGAATGCAAGAACTATTAGTAGATAATTCAGATCTTCAAAAATCTATAAAAGATTTATCTAATGATATATTAGATATCTCAGCAAGTACAAATAAAATAAATGATTTTGTAAATATAATAGATGATATAGCAAATAGTATAAATTTAATATCTATCAATGCATCTATAGAAGCTGTACATGCAGGGGAGTTTGGAAAAGGTTTTGCTGTGGTTGCAAAGGAAATTAACAAGCTTGCTGAAAATTCTAAAGAGGCTACTGAGATAATAAAAATTACAACATCAGATATTCATAAAAAGATAAATAGGACAGTTGATATATTGGAGCAAACAAGAAATGTTTCTATAAAAGAAAGCAATAGTGTGAAAAATACTGCTGAGTCATTAAAAGTTATAAGTAATGAGATCATGGTTATGAGGAGTGCTATAGAATCTATAATAAACTCTAATAATGTTGTAACATCTAAGAAAGAAGAGATATTATATATAGTTGAAAGTAGTGCAGCTTCGATGGAAGAAATTGCTGCAGCAACTGAAGAAATTACAGCTATAACAGAAGAGCAATTTAGTTCTACAGAAGAAATAATGAATATGGCTGCAAATTTAAGAGAATTAGCAAAAAAGATGGAAGAAAGTATTGGCGAATTTAAGGTATAATTAAAGATTTTGATGTATAATATAAAAGGAGTATTGCAAAAAGTACAATACTCCTTTACCTATTACTTAATATGATGTGTATTTTTAATTTTACAGTTTAAATATATAGCTTTATAGTTATAATGATATTAATAGGTTTTACAAAATAAGGAGGACTTTATGAACGATTTAGCAAAAAGTATAAGAAACGTTATGGTGATATTTCTTTTTTGCTTTATAGCATTAATATCATATATAGCCTATTTTCAAGTGTTTAAAGGACCTGATATAGCAAATGATTCAGGAAATAAGAGACTTTGGGCGAAAAGAAATGAAATTTTAAGAGGAACTATATATGATAAAGATGGAAATCCACTAACCAATAGTATTAGAGTAGATAAGTTCAATCAAAGTAGAGAATATGTATATGGAGATTTATATGTTCATGCATTAGGATATATAGATGAAAGGTTTGGAATTACTGGTCTAGAAGAAGAATATGATAATGAGTTATCAAAGTACAGTAGTTTTTCTAATGGGATTAGAAGTTTATTAAAAAACTTTGATTTAAAGAAAGCATTTGAAAATAGAGATGAAGAAAAAATAGGAAATGGAATAGTAACTACGTTAGATTATAATCTTCAAAAAGTAGCTTATGATGCAATGGGAGATTTAAAAGGAGCTGTAGTTGCATTAAATCCAAAAACTGGTGAAGTATTAGCTATGGTTTCAAAACCTACATATGATCCAACTAATTTGGAGCAAACTATAGAAGATGCAAATACTGGTGTGGATACTGAAAGCAAACTGTTAAACAGAACAATAAATGGACTATATCCTCCGGGGTCTGTATTTAAAACAGTAACATTAGCAGCAGCTTTAGAAAATGATCCAAGTATAACAGGAAGAACATTTAATGATACTGGGAAAATAACTTTTGATGATGGGACAGAGCTTAATAATTATATGAAGCAAGTTCATGGAAATTTGGATCTTCAGATGGCATATAGAGTTTCAAGTAATGTAGTTTTTGGAACATTATCAATGGAAATGGGAAATGAAAAGTTGAAGGAAGTAGCAGAAAGATTTGGATTTAACTCTAGGGTTCCAGGTATAGGAATGTCCATATCTGAAAGTAGATTTCCTTCTTTAAAAGATTATGAATTAGGAAACATAGCACAAAGTGGTATAGGTCAGGCAAGTGTATTATCAAGTCCAATGCAAATGGCAATAGTAGCTGCAACTGTAGCAAATGATGGAGTGCTTATGGAGCCTAAGCTAGTAAACAAGATAGTAGATAAAGACGGAAATACAATTAAGGAAATACAAAATAAAACTTTACAAAGTGATGTTATTTCAAAGGAAATAGCAAACACAATAAAAGATTACATGGGCTATTTAGTTTCTAATAATATATACAGATGGCCAGCTTTTGAAGGAACTAACGCTGGAGGTAAAACAGGTACAGCAGATTATATGCTAGATGATGGCTCAGAGGGAGTGCCACATGGATGGTTCATATCAGCAGCTCCTTTAGATGATCCTAAAATTGCAGTTGCAGTAATAGTAGAGCAAGGTGAAAATGGTGCAGGTTCAGCAGCTGATATAGCTTCACAAGTTGTAAGGGCAGCTGTAATTGGAGAATAATAGAGTAAAAGGTCGAGAATTTATTTCTCGACCTATTTTTCTACAAAGTTTTAGTTTTTACTATTAGTTTTTCACTATTTATCTTTTACCTCATATATTAAAATAGGGACTTAATTCTTAGGCTTTCTTGTAGAAAGCTAAATAACTTCAGAGGTTAAAAGGAGATATTAGACTATGTTTAGAGTTAAACAATTAGAGGTTGAAGGATGTTATTTAATAACACCAACTGTTTCAATGGAAAGCACTTGTGATTTAATTAAAATTTTTAATGATACTCAATTTAATATATATGGATTAAGCACGGAATTTAAGGAAGAATATTATGCAATAGCAAAGCCAGGAGTTGTAAGAGGAATGCATTTTCAGCTACCTCCAGAGGAACATGATAAACTTATAACATGCATAATAGGAGAAATACAAGATGTAGTAGTTGATTTAAGAAAGGAATCTAAAACTTATGGGAAATATACTATGGTTGAATTAAATGAAGGCAATAAGAACCTGATATATGTTCCAAGAGGATGTGCACATGGATATTATATAAAAGGTAAAAAGGATGCCTTAATTTATTATAAAGTTACAAAACCATTCATTAGAGAGTTACGTGGGGGAATACATTGGGATTCTTTGAATATTCCTTGGGATTTTAGCAATGAAGTTGAGGTTGAAAGTGAAGATAAAGTTTGGCCTAAATTTGAGGAATTTAATTCACCTTTTTAATAATGAGCAGTTAAGAATAGATAATGAATAATTAAGAGAATAATTTAGAGAGGGTAAATTATGAAATCTAACTTTTTAAACATCTCTAGAAGTTTAATACTTAATTGTTCATTATCAACTATTAAGTATTAATTGTAAAGAAATTCCCTTTGTTTACTTTCTTATATAGTGATAAAATTTATATTACAAGAAATACAATTGAAGGGAGGATTTTGATGTTTGATTTTGATTATCATCTTAAGAACTTGCCAGAAAAACCAGGTGTCTATATAATGAAAAATTCTCTTGGTGAAATTATTTATGTTGGGAAGGCAAAAATTTTAAAAAATAGAGTAAGAAGTTATTTTCAACATTCAAAAAACCACTCAGAAAAAGTTAAAGTTATGGTTAAAAATATTTCTGAGTTTGAATACATAGTGACTGATTCTGAAATGGAAGCTTTAATTTTAGAATGTAATTTAATTAAAAAACATAGTCCGAGATATAATATAGCGTTAAAAGATGATAAATTTTATCCCTTCATCAAAATAACTACAAATGATGATTATCCAAGGGTATTTGTAACGCGAAAGTATGCTAAAGATGGAGCAAAATACTTTGGACCATATACAAATGGAACTGCAGTCTATGAAACAATAACTTTGATTAATAAGATTTTTCCTATAAGAACTTGTAAATTGTTAATAAATGAAGGTGGAGAAAAAGTTAGACCTTGCTTAAATTACCATATAAAAAAATGTGTTGCACCTTGTGCTGGATATGTAACTAAGGAACAATATAGTGAAATGATTAATGATATCATGGATATACTTAATGGTAAGGATAAAACAATAATAAAGACCTTAAAAAAAGATATGGAAGATGCCTCAATGAATCTTGAGTTTGAAAAAGCTGCTAAGTATAGAGATAAAATACTTGCCATCGAAGCAATAGTAGAAAAACAAAAGATATTTAAAACTATGGAAGGTGATGAAGACTTTATAAACATATATCAAGATGAAAAGGACAGCTGTATACAAATATTCTTTTCGAGAGAAGGAAAGATTACTGGGCGTGAACATTTTATCTTTGAAAATACAGCAGATGATAAAATTGGGGAAGTATTAGAAGATTTCATAACATCTTTTTATGGTGGAACAGCTAAGATACCTAGAACTATATATGTGCCAGATATGGAAGATTCAGAGCTTATAGAAGATTTCTTAACAATAAAAAGAGGGGCTAAGGCTTGGATTAAGATACCTCAAAAGGGCCAAAAGAAAGATATGCTAGAGATGGTAAGGAATAATGCCAAAATAACTTTAGAGCAATTTAAGGATAAGTTCCTTAAAGAAAAGGAAGTAAATAGAATAGCTTTAGAAGAATTGCAATATTTATTAGATTTAGATGAATCTCCTTTTAGAATAGAAGCATATGACATTTCTAATATACAAGGTGTAGATTCAGTTGGTACAATGGTTGTTTTTGAAGAAGGAAAATCTAAGAATAGCGATTATAGAAGATTTAAGATTAAATCAGTAAAGGGTGCTAATGACTATGATAGCATGAGAGAAATATTAGAAAGAAGATTTTCTCATGGTCTTGAAGAAATAAAGAAAATCCAAGAGAGAAATTTAAATTTCTCAAGTGGTAAATTTTCTAGTTTTCCAGATCTTATAATGATGGATGGGGGAAAGGGTCAAGTAAACGTGGCCTTAGAAGTTTTAGAAAAGTTAAATATAAGTATTCCGGTTTGTGGTTTAGTAAAAGACGATAAACATCAAACAAGAGGAATTATATATAATAATAAAGAGCTTATAATAAATAGAAGCTCAAATTTAATGCAAATGATTAGAAGAATACAAGATGAAGTGCATAGGTTTGCTATCACTTATCATAGAACATTAAGAGATAAAAGAACATTACATTCCATTCTTGAAGATATCCCTAATGTAGGAGAAAAAAGAAGAAGAAATCTATTAATGAAGTTTGGAAGTGTTGAAAACATTAAGAATGCAACTTTAGAGGAATTGCTAGAAACGCCAAGTATAGATAAAAAAGCAGCTCAAAGTATAGTGGATTATTTTACCACTAAGGAAAAATAGTAACAAAAGGGTTACAATTTAAGTATTATATATAAATATGCATTTAATGGGTTGTTTATTCATGAGTTTTAATTTATACTATGAAAAGATATTACTACGTGTATTTTATAAGGAGTTAGGTATGAATAAATATAAAGTGTTTGAAAACTTATTTAAAGAATTTTACAAAAGCGAAAATATTATTCTTGATGCAGAAATGAAAAATTATGTTCACTTTAGAGTAGGTGGACCAGCGGATATCCTTTTGATTCCAGAAAATAAGGAACAAATTATAAGAACAATAGAAATTTGTAATGAAAAAAACATACCTTTCTACGTAGTTGGAAATGGATCTAACTTATTAGTAAAAGACGGTGGAATAGAGGGCGTTGTTATAAAGTTAAATGATGTAAAGAACATAAATGTTTACGGTGATATTGTTGAAGCTGAGTGTGGAGCTATGTTAAAAGATGTTTCTAATGCAGCTTTAAAAAGTTCTTTAACAGGATTTGAATTTGCTTGCGGAATTCCTGGAACTGTAGGCGGGGCTGTATTCATGAATGCAGGTGCCTATAATGGTGAAATAGCTAATGTGATAGATAGTGCAGAAGTTATTGACAATGAAGGCAAAATATTATCTTTATCAAAAGATGAGCTTGAATTAGGATATAGATCTTCTATAGTAATGAAGAAAAATTATATTGTTTTATCAGCAAAATTTAAATTGCAAAATGGTGATGAGAAGGAGATTAAAGAGGTAGTTGATGATTTAACTTGTAAAAGAGAATCAAAGCAACCGTTAGAATATCCTTCAGCCGGAAGTACATTTAAAAGACCTGAGGGATATTTTGCAGGAAAGTTAATACAGGATGCAGGACTAAAGGGATATAGTATAGGTGGAGCAGCGGTTTCTGAGAAGCATTCAGGGTTTGTTATAAATAAAAATGGTGCTACAGCTAAAGATATATTAGATTTAATAGCATATATACAAAGTGAAGTAAAAAGGCAATTTGATGTAGAATTACATCCAGAAGTTAGAATAATAGGCGAAGATAAAAGATAAATATAGAGTAATAAAAAGGTTCAAGAGGATTCTTGAACCTTTTTATTTTAGTAAACATAAATAGATAAATGCTAATTTATAAATATATAAAAAGTGATTAATAAAATATTGACAATAATAATATGGTATAATATACTATATTTAAAGTTAAATGAAATTATATTATAATTTAAGGAGTGCAAGATTTATGAGAAGGTTTTATATTAAAGAAAGGTTATTTTCAATAGGAGCTAAATTTGAAATCTTGGATGAGAATGACAATATAGCATTTATTGCAGAGGCAGATAAGTTTGATATAGGGAAAAATATTAGTATATATGATACTAATAAAAGAAAAGTTCTTTATATGAGACAACAAATAAGGTTGGGAGCACATAAATATATAGCTTATGATGAAAATATGAGAGAAATAGCAACTATAAAAAAAGAATTTATGGTACCAGAGTATAATATTACTGGAACTGTAGGAGTAATGAGCATGGAATCAAATAGCATGTTAGGAAGGCATTACATAATAAAAAAAGATGGAGTAAATATTGGAAAAATTGATAAGGAGCTAACATTAGGAAGAGATAGATATTCTTTAGAAGTATTAGATGAAAGATATAATATATTTTTTATAGGGTTGTTAGTAATGATAGATATGGTAAGATTCCATGATGATAATTAACCGTAAATAGTACCAATATGATTATAATAAAATAGTATGATTAATAAAATATTATAAAATTTAATAAAAAATGGGAAATAATAATGGATCATGAAGTAGATTATGAAATTTTAGGGAATGAAATGCAGTATGTAGAAATAGAACTAGATCCAAGAGAAAGTGTAGTTGCAGAAGCTGGAGCAATGATGATGATGGATAATAGTATTACTATGGAAACAATTTTTGGTGATGGAAGTCAAAAGTCTCAAGGAGGTTTTTTGGGAAAACTTGGAGGTGCGGCAAAAAGAGTAATAACAGGTGAAAGCTTATTTATGACGGAATTTACAAACTCCGGAGTTTTGAAACAAAAAGTAGCCTTTGCTGCTCCTTATCCAGGTAAAATAATTGCAATGGATTTAAGAAAACTTGGTGGTAGATTAATTTGTCAAAAAGATTCATTTCTATGTTGTGCAAAAGGAATTAGTGTAGGAATAGCATTTACAAAGAAGCTAGGAACAGGATTCTTTGGTGGAGAAGGATTTATATTGCAAAAACTAGAAGGTGATGGTTTAGCATTTATACATGCTGGTGGAACTATTGTAAAAAAGACATTAATGCCAGGAGAGACTATAAAAATAGATACAGGTTGCTTAGTTGCTATGACTCAAAATGTAAATTATGATATACAATTTGTAGGTGGATTTAAAAATGCTGTATTTGGCGGAGAAGGATTATTTTTTGCAACATTAACTGGACCAGGGGATGTATGGATTCAAAGTTTACCATTTAGTAAATTAGCATCAAGAGTATATTCAGCTGCACCGCAAAACTTGGGGAAACAGGTTGATCAAGGAAGTGTTCTTGGTTCATTAGGTAATTTTTTTGAAAATTAATACTGGAATATTTATTATAACGTATGTATAATTATTTTAAGTTATTAAATAAATTGAAATTATAGCAATAAATAACAAAGGGGGATGGTCCAGGGATTGGACGGGAAAATGAAATATAGGGTTAGAGATGAAGTTAAAAGATTAGGTAAGTATGTAGCAGGAAAGCCAATAGACGAAGTGAAAAGGGAATTTGGAATAGATAGAGTTATTAAGCTGGCATCTAATGAAAACCCTTTAGGAACTTCCAATAAAGTTAGAAGATTGATGGCTGGATTAGTAAATGAGATGAATATGTATCCGGATTCATCTTCATATGATTTTAAGCAAACTTTAAGTAGCAAGCTTGGGATAAGTAAAGATATGATATTCTGTGGGGCGGGATCAGATTCTTTAATAAATGTAATATGTGAAGTATTTTTGGATAAAGGTGATGAAAGTATAATGGCAGAAATTACTTTTCCAAGATACGAGAGTAACACAATTCTTATGGGAGCAAAGCCAATAAAGGTTCCATTAAAAAATAATGGATTAGATTTAGAGCCTATGATAGATGCAATAACAGATAAAACAAAGGTATTGTGGCTATGCAATCCTAACAATCCTACCGGAGGTATTTTTACAAAAGAGGATTTAGATAAAGTATTATGTAAGATACCAGAGGATGTAATTATAATAATGGATGAAGCTTACAGCGAATACGTTGATTCAGAAGATTATCCTAATTCATTGGAATTATTAAAGTCATATCCTAATATGATAGTATTAAGGACTCTATCTAAGGCTTATGGATTAGCTTCATTAAGATTTGGATATGGAATTGCTAATGAAGAGATAGTAGATTATATTAATAGAGTTATAAATGCATTTGATGTAAATTTATTTGCTCAGAAAGCAGCAGTTGTAGCTATAGAAGATGAAGAATTTATAAATACTGTTAAAATATTTAATAAAGAACAAAGAAGTTATTTAACAAAGAAGTTTAACGAAATGGGACTAGAATGTATAGAATCACAGGCTAATTTTATAATGGTTAATGTAAATGGTGATGATAGGCCAATACATGAATATCTATTAAGGCATGGATATATAATAAGACCAGGATACTTATTAGATATGCCTGAATGGATAAGAGTGAGTATAGGAACTGAGGAGCAAAATGTAGAGTTTTGCGAGTTACTATATGATGCTATAAAAGAAAGAGATAAAGAATAGTTTTGGTAGAGAAGAGTGATAGCTTTTCTCTATTTTTATTTTAAAACAAAATTATTTTAAGTATTCATATAGATATTTATTCTGTATATAATATATGCATATTCAAATGTAAGTATAATATTTATTATAACTTATATAAATAAGCTTGATATGTTATAATTTAACTATACAATCTTCGAATTAAAAAGGAGGCATTATCATGAGATTTATAATAGTTACAGGACTATCAGGAGCAGGTAAAACAGAAGCAACAAGAAGCCTTGAAGATATGGGATACTTTTGTGTAGATAATCTTCCTCCAAAGTTAATACCAAAGTTTGCGGAAGCCTGTGTTCAAAGCCAAGGAAAAATAAATAAAGTTGCATTAGTAATAGATATAAGAGGCGGAATTTTCTTTGATGATTTATTTGAAAGTTTAAATTATCTAAAAAGACAAGATTTTAAATATGAGATACTATTCTTAGATGCAGCAGATGAAGTATTAGTAAAAAGATTTAAAGAAACGAGAAGAAGCCATCCATTAGCACCTGGAAGTAGAGTTATTACAGGAATTAATGAGGAAAGAAATAGATTAAGGGAAGTAAAGGATAGAGCAGATATAATTATAGATACATCAAAGTATGCAATTAGGGACTTAAGGGAAGAAATGAATAAGAATTATGGAGATGTAAAGCAGCCAGAACAGCAACTTTCCGTGACTATCTTAAGCTTTGGTTTTAAATATGGAATACCAGTTGATTCTGACTTAGTATTTGATGTTAGATTTATACCAAATCCATTTTATATTCCTGATCTTAAGCCATATTCAGGTAATGATGAACCAGTAAAAAAATATGTTCTTGATCAAGAGGAAACTAAAGGTTTTATAAAAAGAGCAGATGATATGTTGGACTTTTTGATACCTAACTATAAGAAGGAAGGAAAGAGACAACTTATAATATCAGTTGGTTGCACAGGAGGAAGACATAGATCTGTAGCTATAGCGAATGCTTTATATAAGAAGTTGCTAGAAAGAAATTACAATGCCTCTGTTGAACACAGAGATATAAGAGAAGATGTACATCAAGGAGCTAAAAAGCTATGAGTATAAAAGATTGGTTGAAACCAGGGGTTAGAATTAAAAGGTGGCTTTTCTTTGGAATATTTGGGATTCTTTTAATAGCATTTGGATTTACAGAATTAGCAGTGCGAAGAGTTTATGATTTTTATTACAAAATATTTTATATATTTTTAAATATAACAGGAGTATTCGTTATATATATATCTGTTATAGAAAGTATGAAGTCAATAATAGCACTTACAAATAAGGGATATATTCAGTTATCATTAGATAGTAGGAAAATGGAAAATCTTATATATGAAAAAAGGTTATTAGTAAAGGGGCCTAAGATTGTAGTTGTTGGTGGTGGTACAGGATTGTCAACTATGCTAAGAGGCTTAAAATACTATACATCAAATATAACTGCAATAGTAACAGTTGCTGATGATGGAGGGGGCTCAGGTGCTCTAAGAGAGGACTTAGGGATGCTACCACCTGGAGATATAAGAAACTGTATATTAGCACTTGCAGATACAGAGCCACTAATGGAGGAGTTACTTCAATATAGATTCCCAGATGGAAGATTAAAAAATCAAAGCTTTGGTAACTTATTTTTAGCAGCTATGGATGGAGTAAGTGATAATTTTGAAGATGCTGTTCAAAAAATGAGTTCTGTATTAGCTGTAACAGGAAAGGTATTGCCAGTTACATTAGAGGATATGAAATTAATTGCAGAACTTGAAAATGGTAATAAAGTAGAGGGAGAGTCTCAAATCCCAGATGAAGTATTAAAGCAAAATTCAAGAATAAAAAAACTTATGATAGAGCCTAATGATGCAAAACCTCTGGAAGATGCTATAAAAGCAATAGAAGAAGCTGATGCAATAGTATTAGGACCAGGTAGTCTATATACAAGTATAATACCAAATTTATTAGTAAAAGATATTTCGGAAAGCATAAGAAAAAGTGATGCAATAAAGATATATATATCGAATATAATGACCCAACCAGGAGAAACACATGGGTTCAAAGCCTCAGATCATATAAAGATATTAAAAAAATATGGCGGAAGAGGAATTGTGGATTATGTAATTGCCAATAGAGGAGATATTCCTAGTGATATAAAGAAGAGATATTCATTAGATAATTCACAATTAGTAGAGTTAGACGCAAAAGAAATAAAAGGCTTAGGGGTAGAGGTAGTTGAAGCTTCTTTAGCAAAAATAGAAAAAGGTTATGTTAAGCATGATTCAGAATATTTAGCAGAAGTTTTAGTAGATACAATAATGGAAAAGAAATTGTTATATGATAGAAAGAAAATAATAGAATATATGTATGTATCACAAAGAATTAAAGAGAGAGATAAAAAGAATAAGATTGATAAAGAAAATAACTAAGAGGATTAAAACCCTCTTAGTTATATTTTTTTGCTTTAAAGCAATATATTGTAATATTAATGTATAATATGGAAAAATATATAATAATTTGTTAGAATATAGTATATAGCTGGGAAAAACATACGAGGAGGTTAAAGTTATAATTCAATTTACTCCAAGCAAATTTATTGGTATAGAGGATGTATTTTATGGACGTATTGATGATATTTATAGAAATGATGTTAGTGGTTTTATTGTATAATGCATTATTTAATAAAAGTAAGAAAGAGAACTTATTAAAGTATGCTATTATAATAGCAATTTGTAGTGTATTATTTTATAATTTTAAAAGTATAAATGTTTTGTTAGTGTATGTCATATTGTTATTAGCAGAGATTATTGCAATAGCAATAGTTGATAAAAAAGATAAAAATTTAGTATTAACGGAAATGGTAATATGCGTTGTTATAACTTTTGCGTTACAAAGTACATTAGTAACGGTATTATATTTATTTACTAAAAAAACAAAGGAATTAGCTTTTGTTCAGCTGCTATTTTTTGCTATTAGTATATTATTAATTATTATATTTTATAGAAGATATACAAAAAAGAAAAGTTTGGATTTTGAAGAATATCTTGAAGACAATCTTTTAATATCAAATATATTTTTAAATATATTTATGTTTTTTATGATATATAAAATTATTTATGATAGCGGAGAGTTTTCAAATTTAATTGTTATAGAAATAAACTTACTTATTCTTATAAATATATTTTTAAATGTGAATTTTTATAGGTCATTACATAAAACTGTACTAAAGAATAAAAGTATAGAAGTAAAAAATGCTTACAATCCATTATTAGATGACATAATAGAGAATATAAGAGCAAATGAGCATGAATATAAGAATCATATAAATATACTATATTCAATGATACAGGTATCAAAAGATATTCCGGAGTTAAAGAACAGAGCGAAAAAGTATATAGGTGAATTAGATAACACAAATATATTAATTTCTGTAATAGACATTGAGAGCACGATGATTAAAGCTATTTTATATAGTAAACTAGTTGAATGTGAACAGCATGGAATAAAGTTAAATTATTTTATTGATAGTAATATAGAAGAAAGTTGCTTAGATGAATCAGAGATAACAATAATACTAAGTAATTTATTAAATAATGCTATTGAAGCTACTAAGAATTCGCTAAAAAAAGAAATTACTATAAGAATTAATAAAAGCGAAAAAAACAAAATAGAAGTTATAAATAGTATTTGTGGATTAGATATATCAAATGAAGAAATAGATGGCTTTTTTAAAAAGGGATTTTCAAGTAAAGGAAAGGGCAGAGGGTACGGCTTATATAATGTAAAGAAAATAGTTAAAAAATATAAAGGTGATATAAAGGGAAGAATAATCGGAGAAAACTTAGTTATAGAAATATTAATCTAAATTAATGTTTAAAGCTATAATTTACATATAAATTTTTATTATGATTTGTGATATAATTACATGATAACAATAGATAATAAGGAGAAATAGGCCATATGTCATTTTCATCAAAGGTAAAAGGAGAAATTTGCAGACATTCTGAATTAACAAAAGAAGAAGCATTAGCTGAGATTTCAGCAATAATGAAAGTAAGTGGGACAATATCCTTTAGTGGCTTAGGGTTAGCGTTTAGGATTACCACTGAAAACCCAGCATCTGCAAGACATATATTTAGTTTGCTAAAAGAACATTTTAATATACATTCAAAACTTATGGTTAAGAAAAGTAATTCATTAAAGAAAAATAATATATATATGGTACTTATAGAGGAATCTATGGGAGTTAGAGATCTTTTAAGAGATACTGGAATACTAACAGAGGTAGAAGGAGTATTAACTTTAGACTACAGAATAGATGAAAATATGGTTAGGACAGAAGAATTAAAAAGAGCATATGTAAGAGGAGCTTTTATAGGCGGTGGAAGTATAAGTAATCCAGAAAAAACTTATCACCTAGAATTCGTTACTCATAGTGAAGATTATGCTAAGGATTTATCGGTTTTAATAAATACTTTTGGATTAAATTCAAAAGTAATACAAAGAAAAAATAGCCATATTATTTATTTAAAAGAGGGAGAGCAAATTTCAAATCTTTTAGGTATAATAGGTGCACATACATCGTTATTAGAGTTAGAAAATATAAGAATAATGAAAGAAATGAGAAATAATGTTAATAGGCTTGTAAACTGTGAAACAGCAAACTTAAGTAAAACAGTAAATGCTGCAGTAAGACAAGTTGAAAGCATAAAGCTTATTCAAAGAGAAATAGGGCTTCAGAGATTACCAAAAAACTTAAGAGAAATAGCAGAACTTAGATTAAGCTATCCAGATGAGTCACTTAAGGAACTTGGAGAAATGTTGGATCCTCCTGTAGGAAAATCAGGAGTTAATCATAGATTGAGAAAAATAGAAAAGATAGCTGAAGAAGTTAGGTCGGGAACATACTAAAAGAATGAAAAAATTAAGGAATGAAGAAATGAAGAAGTCTAAGATTATTAAATTAAAAAATCAATTAATAGTCTTATCTATAATTATTTAATTTTTCATTTTTTCATTCTTTCATTAATAGAAAGGCGGTGTTTTTGTTGAGTAAAAAATTTACCCATCTACATCTCCATACTGAATATAGTTTGCTTGATGGTTCAGGAAAAATTAAAAAAATAATAAGTAGAGCTAAGGAATTAGGGATGGACAGTATAGCAATTACTGATCATGGTGTTATGTATGGTTGCGTATCTTTCTATAAAGAAGCTATAGAACAAGGAATAAAACCTATACTTGGATGTGAAATATATGTAGCTGCAAAGTCTATGGATATTAAAATAAATGATAAGGAAAATAGCACCCATCACTTAGTATTATTAGTTAAAAATGAAGAGGGATATAAAAATCTTATGGAAATTGTATCTCAAGCATCTATAAGAGGATTTTATTATAAGCCAAGAGTTGATCATGATTTTTTAAGAAGCCACAGTGATGGACTTATTGCTTTAAGTGCTTGCTTAGGGGGAGAGGTTCAGGCATGGCATCTTAAGGATAATTATGAAAAAGCTAAAGAAGTGGCTCTTTTGTATAAAGATATTTTTAAAGATGGATTTTACCTAGAGATACAAAATCATGGTATGGATGAACAAAGAAAAGTTATAGAAGGAAATATTAAGATATCAAAAGAAACAGGAATTCCTCTAATAGCAACAAATGATGTACATTACATAAATCAAAGAGATTCAGAGTCACATGATGTACTTATGTGTATTCAAACAGGAAAGACTATTGATGATCCAAATAGAAGAAGGTATCCTTCAGATCAATTTTACTTAAAATCCCCAGAGCAAATGTGGGATATGTTTTCACATATTCCAGAGGCTTTAGAAAATACAACAAAAATTGCGAAAGAATGTAACTTTGATTATGAGTTCCATGTATCAAAGCTTCCTAAATTTCCAGTTCCAGAAGGTATAGAACCGTATGAGTACTTAAAAAACGTATGTTATTCTGGATTGATAGAAAGATATGAAGTATTTAAGGAGTTCTTAAATAGACCACTAAATGTGGAAGAACTTGTGGATTATTATAAAACAAATGAAGAAGCCTGTGGATATATTGAAAGATTAGAATATGAATTATCAGTAATCAAACAAATGGGATATGTAGATTACTTTTTAATAACTTGGGATTTTATTAGATTTTCTAATGAAAATGGAATTCCAACTGGACCTGGGCGTGGATCGGCAGCAGGTTCAATAGTTGCTTATACTTTAGGTATAACAAAGATAGATCCAATAAAATATAGTTTGCTTTTTGAAAGATTTTTAAATCCTGAAAGAGTAAGCATGCCAGATATAGATTCGGATTTTTGCTATGAAAGAAGACAGGAAGTTATTGATTATGTTGTTGAGAAGTATGGAATAAATAATGTTTCACAAATAATAACCTTTGGAACAATGGCACCTAGAGCATGTATAAGAGATGTAGGAAGAGCTATGAATTATTCTTATGCAGAGGTAGATAGAATAGCTAAAATGATACCAACTATGCTAGGTATTACTATTGATAAGGCTTTAGAAATAAATCCAGAACTTAAAGCAGCATATAATAATGAAGAAAGAGTAAAAGCTTTAATAGATGTAAGTAAGGACTTAGAAGGATTGCCTAGGCATTCATCAACTCATGCTGCAGGAGTAGTTATAGCATCTAAGCCATTAGTTGAATATGTACCACTTCAAAGAAATGAAGATTCTATAGTAGCTCAATTTGATATGACTACTTTAGAAGAGCTTGGACTACTTAAAATGGATTTCCTTGGATTAAGGACATTAACAGTTATGAATGATGCTGTTAAAATGATAAAAGAAAACCAAGGAATTGATATAAATCTAGATAAGATTAATTTTGAAGATAAAGATGTATATAATATGATTGGAGAAGGAAAAACAGCAGGTGTATTCCAATTAGAATCTCCAGGAATGACTTCGTTTATGAAGGAATTAAAGCCAGATTGCTTAGAAGATATAATTGCAGGAATATCATTATATAGACCAGGTCCTATGGGTGAAATTCCAAGATATGTTGAGTGTAAGCAGAATCCAGATAAAGTTGAATATGAAGTTCCAGAGCTTGAAGATATTTTAAATGTTACTTATGGAGTAATGGTTTATCAAGAACAAGTAATGGAGATAGTTAGAAAGTTAGCTGGATATTCCATGGGAAGAAGTGACCTTGTAAGAAGAGCCATGTCTAAAAAGAAGCATAAGGTCATGGAGGAAGAAAGAAAAAACTTTATATATGGAGTTGTAGATGATAATGGAAATATAGAAGTTCCAGGATGTAAAAGAAACGGTATATCAGAAGAATCCGCAAACAAAATTTTTGATCAAATGATGGATTTTGCTTCCTATGCATTTAATAAATCCCATGCAGCTGCATATGCAGTTATAGGATATCAAACTGCATATTTGATGAAATACTATCCTGTTGAAACTATAGCAGCAATGCTTAATTCAGTTATGGGAACAAGTGAAAAAGTAGCGCATTACATAAATTTTGCAGAAAGTCTTGGTATACAAGTATTACCGCCAGATATAAATGAGAGTTATTCCAAGTTTACAGTTAAAGGAGATAAGATTATATTTGGTTTAGCTGCAATAAAAAATGTAGGATATAATGTTGTAGAAACTATTGTAGTGTCTAGAAATAATAAAGGAGAATTTGAGTCCTTGATGGATTTCATAAACAAAATAGATTTATCATCTGTAAATAAAAGAGCAATAGAAAGTCTTATAAAGGCTGGAGCACTTGATTGTTTTGATGTATTTAGATCAAAGCTTTTGGCAGTGTATGAAAAGCTGATGGATAGTGTATCCAGTGAAAGAAAAAGAAATATAGATGGACAAATAAGTTTATTTGGTATGGAAGAAGAAATTGAGGTGCCTGAAATTAATTATCCAAATATAAAAGAGTTTGCAAAAAAAAATATTTTAGCAATGGAAAAGGAAATGACAGGATTATATTTATCAGGACATCCTTTAGATGAATATGCCGATAGCTTAAAAGTTCAAACTACTACCAATATAGATAAGGTATATAAATCATATGAGATAATAAGTGAGACTTTCAATCAAACTGACTTGCCTGAGGACATAATACATGATGAAGAAAGAGTTATACTTGGAGGTATAATTGCTGAGTCAAATCAAAAAATAACAAGAAGTAATACAATGATGGCATTTTTAAAGCTTGAAGATTTAACAGGTATTATAGAGGTTATAGTATTTCCTAAGACATTAGATAAGGTTAGAGAATCGATTAAGGAAGATAGTTTAGTGCTTATTAAAGGTAGAGTAAGTATAAAGGAAGATGAATTACCAAAACTTATATGTGAAACAGTTGAACCTTTAGAAAAAATAAATACTTCTAAGGTATATATTAGAGCAAATAATTTAGACGAGGGAAGAAACTTAATGAAGGAATTAAGAGTAATGCCTTCAGAATATAAAGGAGATACTACTGTTTATATCTTTACTGCTAATGATAGAAAAAATTATAGAATGCCAAAAGATATATGGATAGATTTGGAATCTGAAGCTGTTAGTTATTTTAAAGAAATAGCTGGAGAAGAAAATGTTAAAATTATAGAATAATAACAAGGGAAGGATTAAAATCTTTCCTTTTTATTTAATTATATTTTTTAGTTAAATATAAAATAATATTATTATGAAAAGTTAAAAAAAATTTACAATATGAATTAAGAAAAAATTATTATTTAAGCTATAAATAATAATTAATTAGGTTATAATATAAGTAAGAAAGTATAAAAAAGTCGATAAAAATCATAATATTGTATTTATTTTAGTTGCATAAACTTTAAGTAGCAAGTAAAATAAATAAGGTGATAAAAATTAGTAAAAAACTTAAATTAATATAGTGCAATAAATAAAATTATTATAGTAAATAAAAAATGGATAATTCCACAGAAAGTGGGACAACCTTTGTCCCGGTGGTGTTAAGGAGGAAACAGCATGAAAAAAATAGCTATTTTAACTAGTGGTGGAGATGCTCCAGGAATGAACGCAGCAATAAGAGCCGTTGTAAGAACTGCTTTACATCATGGCATAGAAGTAATGGGCGTTCAAAGAGGATATAGTGGTTTAATTAATGGAGAATTATTTACTATGGATAGATCATCAGTATCAGATATTATCCATAGAGGAGGAACTATCCTAAGAACTGCTAGATGCGTTGAATTTAAAAAAGAAGAAGTAAGAGTTAAAGCTACTAAGATATTGAAAGCATATGGAGTAGATGCGTTAGTAGTAATTGGTGGTGATGGATCATTTACAGGAGCTAAACTTTTATCAAAGTTAGGTGTAAAAACTGTAGGATTACCAGGAACAATAGATAATGATTTAACTTATACTGATTTTACAATAGGATTTGATACTGCATTAAATACAGTAATTGATGCAATAGATAAAATTAGAGATACATCAACTTCTCATGAAAGAGTTTCAATTGTAGAAGTAATGGGAAGAGATTGTGGTGATTTAGCTTTATATGCTGGTATAGCAGGTGGAGCAGAATATATAATAACTCCAGAAAAAGGATTCTCAAAAGAAGAACTTTGCAAAGTAATATTAGAAGGTAAACAAAAAGGTAAAATTCATAACTTAGTTTTACTAGCAGAAGGAGTAGGCGGAGCACAAGAGTTAGCTAAATATGTTGAAAGTGTAACAGGTATTGAAACAAGAGCAACAGTTTTAGGTCATATTCAAAGAGGTGGAAGCCCAACAGCAACTGATAGAGTTTTAGCATCTAGAATGGGTTCTAAAGCAGTAGAGGTTCTTTTAGAAGGAAAAACATCAAGAGTTATAGGAATAAAAAATAATGAGATAATCGATCAAGATATAGATGAAGCCTTATCATTAGATAGAAAATTTGACGAAAAGTTATTTGAAATAGCAAATGAAATTTCATCTTAGAATTAAATCTTTGATTTATTACTCAACTATATAAATATATTAATAATATTTTATTAAGCTAAAATATATACTTAAATTAAAGGAGTGTTATTACATGAGAAAAACTAAGATGATTTGTACTATTGGTCCAGCTAGTGAAAATCCAGAAATATTATCAAAAATAATTGAAGCAGGAATGAATGCATCAAGACACAATTTCTCACATGGAGATCATGCAGAACATGCAGAAAGAATAAATTTAGTTAAGGATTTAGCTAAAAAACACAATAAAGAAATAGCAATAATGCTAGATACTAAAGGACCAGAAATAAGAACTGGAAAATTTGAGCCAAAGAAAGTAGAATTAAAATCAGGTGATGATTTTGTAATATATGCAGGCGGAGATGTAATTGGAGATACAACTCAATGTACAGTTACATACGAAGGATTAGCAAATGACGTTAAACCAGGTAATGTTATATTAATAGATGATGGTTTAGTTGGTTTAGAAGTTCAATCTATTGAAGGAAATAAGATCAGCTGTAAAGTTATGAATACAGGTTTTGTAGGAACTCATAAAGGAGTTAATGTTCCAGGAGTTTCAATAAAATTACCAGCATTAACTGAAAAAGATATAGCTGATTTAAAATTCGGTTGTGAAATTGGAGTTAATTTAGTTGCTGCATCATTTATAAGAAAAGCATCAGATGTAGAAGCTATAAGAAAAGTATTAGTTGAAAATGGTGGAGAACACATTCAAATATTCTCAAAGATAGAAAATCAAGAGGGTGTAGATAATATAGATGCTATATTAGAAGCTTCTGATGGAATAATGGTTGCTAGAGGAGATCTAGGAGTAGAAATTCCTATGGAAAATTTACCAGCAGTTCAAAAAATGATAATAGAAAAATGTAACAATGCAGGTAAACCAGTTATAACTGCTACACAAATGCTAGATTCTATGATAAGAAATCCAAGACCAACAAGAGCAGAAGTATCTGATGTTGCTAATGCTATATATGATGGAACAGATGCTATAATGTTATCAGGAGAATCAGCAAATGGAGATTGGCCAGTAGAAGCTGTTCAAACTATGGCTAAAATAGCAATAGAAGCAGAAAAGCAATTAGATTATGAAATAGCTACTTCAAGAGCTAAGAAACATATACCTGCTATAGCAGGAGTTATTTCAAGAGCTGCTGCAAATGCTGCTTATGAATTAAAGGCTTCAGCTATAATAACATCTACTCAAAGTGGAGCAACTGCAGGAAGATTATCTCAATGCAGACCAGATTGCCCAATAGTTGCTGTAACTCCAGATGAAAAAGTGGCTAAGAAGTTAGCATTATGCTTTGGAGTTTATCCAGTTGTTTCAGGACAAATGCAATCAACTGATCACATGATGGAAGAATCAGTTAAGGTTGCAGAAGCTAATGGATTTGTTAAAACAGGTGATACAGTTGTAATTGCTGCTGGAGTTCCTGTAGATAAGATAGGAGCTACTAACTTATTAAAGATAAGCGTAGTAGAATAATAAAAAAAGAAGCCTTTTGGCTTCTTTTTTAGTTTTCAAACGAAAACTAAATTAAATGATAATTAATATCAATTAATTTAACTAAAGTTATATATTAGTTAATATTTAGTGTTAAAATGGTATAAATATAGTTATAAAACAGATAATTAACAAAATGTTAATAATTATATTGATAATATTTAAGTTATAATGTATATTATTATATAAATATTGTAATACTATTAAATGGAATTAAATGGCAACTAATTCTGACTTAGGCATCTTGTGATGCCATTTTTTTTTGCCCTAAAATAAATATATGATTTATCAAATATTATGCATATAATTTATTTAAAAGTCTAGATGTATATTATCTTAAAGAATATATTAGAAATATGCACCTTTTGTATTTTACATATTTTTATGCTATTATAAGGTGAAACTTTAGAGAATAGTTAAAATTTTATATATAAGATTTTAAGAGGTGATTATTTTGATTGGAAAAAATAATGAATATATATTAGATATAATAGGCGTAGGATATGAAGGAGAGGGAATAGCTAAAATAGATGGATATCCTATATTTATAGAAGGAGCTATACTTGGAGAAAAGGTAAGAGTTCTAATAGTTAAAGCAAAAAAAAGTTTTGCATATGGTAAACTTTTAGAAGTTATAGAACCTTCTAAAGAGAGAGTGGAGCCAAAATGTAAAAATTATAAAAGATGTGGCGGATGTTCTATTCAGCATATGAATTATAAAAAGCAATTAGATTATAAATATGAAAGAGTTAAAGATTGCATATATAAAATAGGTGGATTATCAAAAGATATTGTTAATTACCCTATAGGTATGGATACACCAGAAAGATATAGAAATAAAGTTCAATTACCCGTTGGAATGGTTAAGGGAAAGCTTTCAATTGGTTTTTATGCACCAAGAAGTCATGATATAATAGATTTAGATACATGTTTAATTCAAGATAACATAGCTGATGAAGTGACTAAAATAGCTAGAGAATGGATGGAAAAGTATAATATATCTCCTGCGAGTATAGATGGAAAATTTAATCCTCAAGGATTAGTAAGACATATAATGATACGTAGGGGATTTAAAACAAATGAAGTTATGGTTGTATTAGTAACAACGAAAAATAATGTAAGACACATAAATGATTTTGTAGAACTTATAAAAGAAAATATTAATGGTATAAAAAGCATTATACAAAATGTTAATGAAGCAGATACAAATGTAATTTTGGGAGAAAAGTGCATAACCTTATGGGGAGAAGATACAATAACAGATTATATAGATGAATTTAAATTTAATATATCACCTCTTTCATTTTTTCAAGTTAATCCAAAGCAAACAGAAGTATTATACTCAAAAGCATTAGAGTATGCAGGCTTAACAGGAGAGGAAGTTGTTTTTGATGCATATTGTGGTACAGGAACAATAACGTTATTTCTTTCTCAAAAAGCAAAAAAAGTTTATGGAGTAGAAATAATAAAAGCAGCTATAGATAATGCTAATGAAAATGCAAAGATTAATAATGTTAAAAATGCAGAATTTTTTGTGGGAAAATCAGAAGAGATAATCCCAGATTTAATTGATAAAGGAATTAGACCAGAAGTTATAGTTGTTGACCCACCACGAAAAGGATGCGATATAAAATTATTAGAAGCGATAGGTGATGCTAAACCTAATAGAGTTGTCTATGTTTCCTGTGATCCTAGTACCTTGGCTAGGGATTTGAAAATATTAGAGGAAAAAGGATATAAAACAGCAAAAGTGCAGCCTGTTGATATGTTTCCACATACAAGTCATGTTGAAAATGTAGCATTAATACAGCGAAAGTAAGTCTATAGACTCTGAGCTTTAGCCACTTTTACAAACATATAATATTTTAATCTGATAATAATAAAATAAAATCTTCAATGTAAGTTTGAAGTAAGGGGTGGAAAAGATGCGACATACAATATTAATGGCAGAAGATGATAAGGATATTATTAAATTTCTGAAGTTATATCTTGAAAACAGTGGATATAGAGTTTTAACTGCTGATAATGGAACTTCTGCCTTTGAGATAATATGTAATGAAAAGGTTGATTTAGCTGTTTTGGATATTATGATGCCTGGAATGGATGGATATGAATTAACAAAGAAGATTAGAGAAATTAAAGATATTCCAATTTTAATTTTATCGGCAAAGAATCAAGATGTAGATAAAATTCTAGGACTTAATATTGGAGCGGATGATTATATTACGAAGCCCTTCAATCCCTTAGAGGTGGTGGCAAGAATTCAATCTAATTTAAGAAGGTTTTATAAGCTAAATAGTGGCAGTAGTGAGGAAAAGCATGAAACTCAATTAATTTCTGCAGGGGAATTAGTTTTAGATATAGAGAAATTAACTTTACATAAAAATGGAGAAGAAATAATTATTACTCCTAATGAGTATAGAATTTTAGCTCTTTTAATGAAGTCTCCAGGTAGAGTGTTTACAAAGTCGCAAATTTGTGAGGCTATTAATGGTGAGTTTTATGATAACTATGAAAAAGCAATTACTGTACACATATCACATATCAGAGACAAAATAGGTGAAGACCCTCGTAATCCAAGATATATAAAAAATATTAGGGGAGTTGGATATAAGTTTGAAAAGTAAGAAGAAGGTAAGAGGAAGCTTTTTTACTTTACTTTTAAAGGGGTATGTGATTTTTACAATAGTTCTTATAATGGTGATATTTTCTATATTTATAGGAAGTGTTTATGGCTTTGTAAAAATTGTTGAGAAGGAAGAATCAGAAGGGATTCAGGATTATAAAATTGTTCTAGAAGAGGGAAAGTATGAGGAACTTCCCATAGAAAAAGTGGCAGGTAAGGGGAGTTACTTTGCTATTGTTAATGAAAGTAATGAGATTATATACAAAAGTAAATTAGGTGTTGAATATAATATTTTAAATATGGATGAACTAGAACATGTTCCTAGATATGATGCTTCTTATTCATCTTATGTAAGTGAGTTTGAAAATTCAAAAGGGGAAAAGTGGATTTCCTTAAATATTGAAGAAAAAAATGAACTTGAGGAAGCGTTTGATTATAGATTCATTTTAGATGAATCTTTAAATATTATTTATGAATCTGTAGATACTGGAAAAAGCAAATTTACCGAAAGAGAGTTTTTATTATTAACCAATACCTTAGATGATGATTATAAAATTTATAGATATCCATTTAAAAGTGAAAATGGACAGAGTTATACGATTATCATATATGAAATGAGTGAGAGATTTACTTCATTAATAGAGAACTTTAAAAAATTATGTTCCATTGCAGTAAAGACTTTCATTATATCATACTGTATATTGATTGGCTTATTAATTATATGGCTACAAAAGAAAGTTAAAAGACCATTAAATATATTACAGGAAGCATTATCTAAGTTTTCAAAGAGAGATACAGGAGAACAAATTTCTTATGAAGGTACTAATGAGTTTGTTGAAATCTGTGATAGTTTTAATGATATGTCTCAAAGGCTTCATAAAAGTGAATGTGAAAGAATTAAGGCTGAAGAAAAAAAGAAAAAGATGTTAGCTGATATTTCTCATGACCTTAAGACTCCGATTACTGTTATACAAGGTTATGCAAGAGCTATATGTGATAACCTTGTGCCTGAAGAGGAAAAGAATCAGTACCTAATGACTATTTCTAAGAAAGCAGATTTATTAAATGAATTAATAAATACATTTCATGATTATAGTAAAATGGATCATCCAGATTATATATTAAATCTGGAGCCAGAGGATATAGTTGTATTTCTACGTGATTATATTGCAGATAAGTATAATGAGTTTGAGTTAGAGGACTTTGACTTAATTATAGAAATACCAGAGAAACATGTCATTTGTGATATTGATAAGTTTCAACTTAAAAGAGTCTTTGATAATCTTATTTCTAATTCCATAAAGTATAATAAAAAAGGAACAACAATAATTTGTTCGCTTACAATATTAAGTGATAGTGTAAGGATTATTATTGGTGATAATGGTATAGGAATAGCAGATGATTTTAAAGATGATATCTTTGAGCCATTTATGGTGGGAGAAAAGTCAAGAAATAAATATAGTTCAGGTCTTGGACTTGCAATATGTAAAAAGATTATAGAAGCTCATGATGGTAAGATTGCATTAATCAGCAACTCAGCTTCAGAATTTAAAACAGAATTTGAAATAATTTTACCCATAAAATAATAGATTTAAACTCATGCAAAGATATTAGTTTTTGCATGAGTTTTTCTTTTCCTAAGATTTCTTAACTTTAGATTAACTCTGACTTAATTAATGAGTAGTATTATACGACTATAGAAGATTATAAAACTATATATTAAGAGGAGGAAATTATTTATGGAAAACAAGAAAGAAACTTTAGGGACAGGAATTATTACATTTTCAGTAATTTCATTAATATCTGCTATTGTATTTGGAGCTATGTTTATAGGATTGGTAGCTTTAGGAGGAAAGGAAGTAGAAAGAGAATTATTTAGTGTTCAGGTAATAGTACAAATTGTATTATTTATTTTATCCATAGTAGGTATAATATTGATTTTAAGAAGAAGAAAGTTTGGAGTTTATCTTTATTTTGCTTCATGGATTATATCAACAGTATATTCAGTGGTTTCAGAAGGCTTTATTTTATCAAATGGATTTGAAATTCTAGTAATGCTAACATATGGATACTTTATTTATAAAAAAAGACATTTATTTAAATAATTTTGGAGGGGCATATGAAGAAAAAGAAAGTGCTTATATCAATGATAGTATTTGGAGTATCCCTTATTGGAGTAATAATTCTTGCAAGCAAGGAAAAAGGTAGTATGAGTGATAGTAGCAAGAAAGAAGTAGCTCAGTATTTTCAGGTTTCTCAGTATAGTAGCTCTAAATTCAAAGGCACTAGTGTCATAAGTGATGAGCAAAGTATTTTTATTAATGTAGATAAGGGTGAAATAAGTGAAGTTTTAGTAGAAGACAAGCAATATGTGGAAGCAGGAACTACTCTATTTGTATATTACAATGCAGAAGTAGAGACTGAACTTGAATTGCTTCAAAGGCAGATTAACAGCCTAGATTCAAAGATAAAAAAACAGTATCAAGAATTACAAGGGCTTCCAAAAGAAGAACAGGAAGGGTTTGCTGAAAGCTATGGAATTAAAGAATCAAAAGATAGTTTAGAAGAGCTTATTATAAGAAGAGATGATTTTAGAGGAAAAGTTAATACAGAAGTTAAGGCTGATGTAAATGGTGTAGTTTATATTAATGAAAAAGGTAAGGATGACTCTTCTATTGCATATATAAGAGTAGTTTCTAAGGAACCTTTAGTAGTTTCAGAGGTTTCTGAATTTGAAGTTGATGATATAAAGGTTGATGATACTGTAGAACTTAAAGTTGTCAGTAATGGAGAAAAAATTAATGGAAAAATAATAGAGGTTGATGATTTGCCAGTTGAAGGTGGAGAAAATAAATCTTCTGCATATAGGTTTGAAGTAAAACCAGAAAAGGAAATTAGAGTAGGATTTACAGTTGAAATAGCAGTTAACCCAGAAAAGATTAAAATACCTAAAGACTATGTATTGCTTGAAGGTGATAAAACTTTTGTTAATTTAATTAATGAAGATGGTAGTAGTGAAAAAAGAGAGATAAAAGCAACTTTAGATGGAGAAAACTATATTTTACAAGATTATAGTTTAAATCAAGGAGATAAATTGCTGTTAATATCTTCAGATAAAGCTGGAGGGAAAGAATAAATGATAAGACTTGAAGGAATAAATAAGTTTTATAATTTGGGAGAAGATAAATTTCGAGCTTTAAAGAATATAAACCTGCATGTTGAAAAGGGTGAATTTTTAGCAATAATGGGGCCTTCAGGATCAGGAAAATCTACAATGATAAAAATATTGGGGCTGTTAGATAGGGATTATGAGGGTCAATTTTTACTAGATGGAGAAAATACAAAGAATTTAAATGACGATATGCTAAGTAGTCTTAGAAATGAAAAAATCGGCTATGTTTTTCAGGATTTTAACCTTATAAGAAGATTAACCATTAAGGAAAATATAGAATTACCAATGTTATATAGAGGCAAGAGTCAGGAGGAATGTAACAAGAAGGTTGATAAATTATTAGATACATTTAATTTGAAAGATAAAAAGTATGTGTATCCTTCACAGTTATCAGGTGGCCAGCAGCAGAGAATATCAATTGCTAGATCTTTGGTAAATAATCCTGAAATAATTATTGCAGATGAGCCAACGGGAGCTTTAGATAGTAAGACTTCAGAGGAAATCATGGAGATTTTTAAGGAGTTAAACAATAAGGGAATGACGATAATATTGATTACTCATGATATAAAGGTTTCAAAGATTGCGAGACGAGTTGTAAGAATTTATGATGGAGTTCTTAAGGAAGGGGACGAAAATAATGAAGCTTAAGGTATTAATTATTTCAGCTTTAAGAAGTTTAAATAGAGATAGAAGCCGTTCCTTTTTAACCATGCTTGGTATAATAATTGGGATTTCGTCTGTAATAACTATTGTGGCAATTGGAGAAGCTTATAAAAATAAGACCATTAAGGATTTTACAAAGGGAGAATCAGAAGAAATTGTAGTTGAAGCCGTATTTAGAGCCGAAGATAGTAACTATGAATCCTATAGTGAAAATTTTAAAAGATTAATTTATAATGATGATCAAAAGATAGAGCTGCAGAAAATACTTTTTGTTAAAGATGTTGAATTTAATTATGATAATTTGTTTTTTAGTGATTATGTGAAGGCTGATGTTCAGGGAAATTTATTTGATTATTCAGTAACTAAAACTAAAGATAGTATAATTAATAGCACGGTTATAGGTAGAAATTTAACGGAAGAAGATAACCTATCAGAGAAAAAAATGATAGTTATTTCTGATGATGTGATATCTGAAAAAATAAAAAATCCTAAATCTTTATTAGGTTCTGTAGCTTTGATAAATGGAATAAGCTTTGAAATTGTAGGTATTATAAATGAAGGATTCGATGAATTAAGCACAGGAGAACTTCAAATTCCAGAAAGAACCTATAACAGATATTTTCCAAATGAAAAAAGTATACAAGGATTAAATATAACATTAGATGAAAAAGCTGATATGAATACAGCTAGTAGCCAGATTGAAGATGTTCTAAATTCCATGAAGGAAGTGCCTATCAATGGGAGTTATAAAGTAGAAGATACAAATGGATTAGCAGGTTTATTAGTTGGATTATTGGTAAGCATTACTACATTTATTGCCTTAGTAGCTGGAATTGCTCTTTTGATTGCTAGTATAGGTTTAATGAACATGGTGTACACTTCTGTTTCTGAGAGAACTAAGGAAATTGGTATAAAGAGAGCACTAGGAGCTAAAAAAAGAGATATCAAAAGAGAGTTCTTAATAGAAGGAGTAGCTCTTACTATGATAGGAGGAGCTATTGGTTATGTTCTTGGCATTATAATTGCAAAGGCAACTTCAATATTCATAGGCTTAAAGGTTACACCAAGCTTATTCACAGCCGTTTTAGCAATAGGAATATGTGTAGTAATTGGCTTAGTGTCAAGCTTTATTCCGGCTAGAAAAGCTGCTAACTGTAATACTGTTGATATATTAAAATAACATGAGCCTTTCAGTGAAGGCCACACAGAGCAACTCATAAAATATCACTTATTACTTCATATCCTTTCAGTAAATTATTTTCATTAAAGGAGAGAATATAGCAAGTTTTAGTGATGTTTTCCCTTTTCACTTAATACAAATAAGTATGGTAGATAAAGTTATAGTTGGAGCTACTAATGAAGATGTAACATTTGATCCTTATAAGATAACTTTTGTTTATAAAACTGGATTTGATGATAAACAAGATGGAAATAAATTTATAAATAAGAATCTGTTAGAAGTGTATTTAAAAGATAACAACGATAATAAAAATCAGTGTTAACATACTAAGAATGAGACATGTTGAATGTGTAGCTTTGTTGAAAAATAAATAATTAATTTTTAATAAATAAGGTCGTCAATTTATAAGATATAATCTTAAATTGATGACCTTTTAAATTTTATATAATGGATGTTAAAGCTATACTTAAAGTCATATTTAGTTAATATGATGGGGAAACTTAGTGTGTTGTTTAAAAGTGGGGATTTTTAGGGAAATCTGATTATTATTGAAAGTATAAGAGTTATGGAATATAGTAATGATAAGATTAAAAGTAGAATTTGACATATATTTATTAACCAAGCTTTTATCATTGCAATTGTTCAGGAAAGGAATAGAAAAGGAGAAAAGCAGAAGAAAATAGAGAGGCAGGCAAAGATTTGATATTGAAGGTAATATTTATAAGATAGGCTTAATAGTTTGTTTTATTGCTACACCAGAATATAGAGGGAAAGGGATAGCCACAAAATGCTATAAATGATTTTAAAGAAAATTATTATAATATAATTAAGGCTTATCCTAAGTTAATAGGTAAAGCTGACTCTGATATTAGAGAATTAGTTATAGTCATCAATTTAGGGGACTACTCCTAGACTGGTGCCTTTATAAATATTAACTAAAAACAGGGAGCGAAAAAACAATTTGTTACGTCTAATAGGTGTAAGCGCCATAAGAGAGGAGGTAACTTATGGATTTCCTTTTGGTACCAGAGGAGAAGAAATCGGTTAAAGAACAGAATATAGAAAAAGAAATGCAAAGATTAATGGATACCTATGGCAATGATGTGCTAAGGACATCATATATGTATCTGAGAAATCTACAGAATGCTGAGGATGCTTTCCAAGAAGTGTTTATTAAGGTTTTTAATAAGCTTGAAAGTTTTAAAGGGGAAAGCAGTGAAAAAACATGGATTATTAGAATAACAATTAATGTATGTAAAGATATGCTGCGCGGTTCATGGTTTAAGAGAGTGTTGCTTACGGATAAGTTAAAAGATAAAAAAATAATTATAGGAATTGAAAATAGAATTATTAAAATAGAAGAGAATAAAATTTTATTTGAAGAGGTAATATCCCTATCACAGCGGTTTAAAGAGGTTATTATACTTTATTACTATCAGGATTGTAATACAACAGAAATAAGTAAAATTTTAAATGTTGCTGAAGGAACTGTAAGAAGTAGACTACACAGAGCGAGAGAGATACTTAAAACCAGGTTAGGAGGGAGGATTGACTTAAGTGAATAAGATGAAAGACTTTAAAAATATAGCAGATGATATTATGAGAGATATAAAAGTTAATGAAGAACTTAAGCAAAAGACTTTGATAAAATATGCAAATAAAAGGAATATTTCAATCAGTAAATTACTAATACCAGCTGCGTGCTTTGTCTTAATTCTTGGAATCATAAATATATATCATATTCTAAAGTTAGAAAATCAAGAAAATCAAGATGAAGGTTTTAAGAATAATATTATGATGAATGGTGAGTATAGTGAGTCAATTCCGGAGAATTTTGGTAATAATATACTAAGTACTAAGGATGAGAAAAAGTGGATTATAGGTACACTTGATGATGCAAAAATAGATTTTGGAAGCTCTTTTATTATACCCACTTATATTCCACAAGACTATAAGCTTGAACAAATTAACGCTTCAGGTTTTGAGGAAGAAAAGGCATCTAAAATTGTTATTAGTTATTTTTCTGGGGATCAGTCATTTATTATTATTCAAGAAAAGACTCAAATAGAAAGTGAATTTGATAATTATGAGAAAGTTGATATTAATGGAACTATAGGATTGTTAAAGTCAAATGCATCAATAGATATGGAAAATGAGGATAGCATGAATACTGATTTACATTGGTCTAAAAATGAAGTCCAATATTCAATTATAGGATTAATAACACAAGAAGAAGCAATTAAGATTGCAAGATCTATGAAATAATAAATTGGAGGCGGGATTTTTATGAAAAAGTTTAAAATTATAAGGGCTATTATTTTGGGAATAGTTATAACAGTAGTATCATCAAATGTGGCTTTTGCTGAAACAGCTGAAGATAATAAATCTGGAGATCAAATTATGCAAATTGCTGTTGTAGATGAAAGCTTAGTTAAAAAGCAAGAAGAAATTGATGAGATTATTTTCAATAACAATAGTAAGGAAATTATTGATAAAGGCTTTAATGTAATAAGTACTAGCATAGTTGGTAGCTTTGTTGAGGTTAGAATAGAGCCTTACAATGAAGAAAATGCTGAGCATCTCTATAATATTCTTGGTAGAGATATGATTAATGTTGTTGAAGGGGAACAAGCAATACCAATAGCAAACGAAGATAGTAGTACTGATGCTGAGTTTAAAATAACAAGTAGCGAAGATAATGTTCAAGATGCCGAACTTTATACCTCAAATGATATTAAGGTAAACGAGGATAAATATAGTGGATTTATTGTGCTAGGGTTAGTATTGGCGGTTGGTGCACTTGGTGGAGTTGCTATTTTATCTAGAAAGAGAAAAGTTAGCTTTAGAAGATGATTTTAAAGGGATGGTAGTAGTAATTTTTTATTGTCAATATTTATAATGATCAAAAAGATTTAAAGATAAAAAGCATCTCATAAGAGGTGCTTTTTATAAATTATAATTTTTGTACATTTACGGCCATAGGGCCTTTTTCATTTTCTTGTATATCAAAAGTTATGTTTTCTCCTTCGTGAAGATCTTTTTCAGGGCCTTTCTCTTTAATTTGAGAATGATGAACGAAAACATCATTTCCTTCATTACATGAAATGAAACCATATCCTTTTTCCATGCTATACCACTTTACTGTTCCAGTATATTTAGACATAAAAAACCTCCATTAATTTAATTATCATTACATAGTATCTATAAAAAAATATATTTTAAACTTTAAAATGAAATATTTTTTGTAAATTTGCAAAAACATCTACTATTTCATGCCTATATCAATAATAAGCAGAAGTTAGCCAATTTATGGGTAAATATAGATAATCAATAAAATGAAGAATTAAAAATAAAGGACTATAATATAAGGAGATTTATAAAAAAGATATTGAGAATTTATTATGGGGAGATGTTAAAAGTGTTAGATATCTTAATAAAAAATGGATTAATAGTAGATGGAACAGGAAATCCCGCTAATATTATGGACTTAGGAATTAGAGACGGAAAAATAGTTAAAATTCAAAGCAATATAAATGATGATTCCAAGAAGATTATAGATGCAGATGGACTTGTAGTTTCACCAGGATTTATAGATGTTCATAGTCATAATGATTTAATTCCTTTCATGGATAAAGATATGCAAAGTCTTAAAATAAGGCAAGGTGTTACTACTGAATTAGTAGGACAATGTGGATTAGGTGTTATACCTTGTATAGAAGATGAAAGTAAGCTTTGGAAAAATTATATAAAAGGAGTTGTAGGATGTCCTAATATAAAATTTGATTTTAGGGATGTTAATGATTATTTTAAAAAGATAAGTGGAAAAGGGATCAAAAATAATTATGCAGTACTTATCTCGCATGGAGCAATTAGGGCTAAAGTAATGGGATTTAATCCTTCAGAAGCTTCAAATTATGAAATTAAAGAAATGTGTGTCTTAATTGAAGATGCAATGAAGCAAGGGGCTATAGGTATGTCTTTGGGCCTTCAATATATGCCGGGAATTTATAGTGGGAGAGAGGAATTAATAGAACTATGTAAGGTTATTGAAAAATACAATGGTATAGTTATGGTTCATGTAAGAAATCATGATAGAAACATAATAAAAGCTATAAATGAAGTAATTGATGTATCTAGGGTTTCAGGGGTAAAGATTCATATATCTCATATGAGGTCTTATGATTCAAAGGAACTTGGATGTATTGCAGATAAATTAATTAATTTAGTTGATAATGCCATAAAAGATGGAATTAATATTACTTTTGATGAGCATCTTTATACTTCAGGAAGTACCTTAATGACTCAGCTTCTACCACCATGGATAACTGAAAAAGGAAATGAAGCCATGTTAGATATGCTTAAGGACAATGAAGTTATAGAAAAGATAAAGAAGGAACTTGAAGATTTAGATACTAATTATGTGGGATGGGATAATTATAGTGCTATTGCTACTTGGGATGGAATACTAATAACATCATTAAATAAAGAAGAAAACTTGAAGTATATGGGTAGAACGGTTGAGGAGTTAGCAAGAGAACAAAATATTCATCCAGTTAATTTTATTGCTAAGTTACTTATATCTGAAGAAGGTGGAGTTGGAATAGTAACATTAAATATTTTTTCAGAAGAGGATACCATAAAGCTTATAAAACATCCTCTTGGAATGATTGGCTCAGATAGTATTCCCGCTGGAGACCCACATCCTAGATTATATGGAAACTATCCATTATTTATAAGTAAATATGTTAGAAGTAAAAAAGCGTTGACTTTAGAAGAAGGAATTTATAAGTGCACCTTATTACCAGCAAAAACCTTAGGATTAAAACAGATAGGAGTGTTAAGAGAGGGGAAAAATGCAGATATAGCTATATTTGATTTTAATAATATAGTGGGGTATGAAGACTATATTATTAAATCTAAGAGTCCTAAAGGAATAAAATATGTGATAATTAATGGAAAGTTATCTATGGATAATGAGTTAATACTAGACAATAAAAATGGGAATATAATCAAAAAATAAAACTATTTTATAGTAGATGAATATATATATCGAATACTATGGATTATTTTGAGGATTTTATAAAATGTAGTAATAAAAAAGTTTTAATTGTAGATAAAGCATATTAATTCGAATACTTAAGGGGATACTTTCATACAAGGTGACCTTATACAGAGAAAAATGTAAGCAAATTGGACCTAGAACGAAAAAAATATAGTAAGGTCATTTTGTATCTTGTTCATTTGTATTAGTTTTTATAATATTTTGAAATGTAATTTAATATATGTATTGACAGATATATGAAAAAGGTATAAACTATATTTAAAATTTAATAAATGCCTCACTTTTATATGTGGGGTAGAGGCGCAAAATTTAACAGTCTTTAGTGGAGCTTGAGAAGGTGATGAAACTATTGAGAAGGAAATTTTGCCGAAGCTTGTAATATTTCTCAGTATTACTTGCTGGGTCTGCAGTTAAGAGTTGCAGGACTGTCTTAATAAACTTCCCGGTTTATTAAGTTGTGCTATCTCAAATGGGAAAGATGAGGATTAGGTTATCTGTAAGATTGAACCTGAGCTTTGCTCAGTTATTTTTTTATAGAATCTTATCTGAATATTTAAGATAGCACCAACCCAAGAATTAAGGGTTGGTTTTTTTATTATAAAAAAAGGAGAGGATTCACTATGAAGAAAAAATTATCACTATTAATTTCACTATCATTAGTAGCAATACTAATACTAACAGGTTGTGGCTCAGGAAAGTCAGCAAAAAATGAAAATGTATTTAGGGTAGGCATGGAAGCTGGGTATCCACCATTTAACTGGACACAAATGGATGATTCAAATGGAGCAGTAAAAATAGAAGGAAGTTCAGAGTACGCAGGTGGATATGATGTTGAAATTGCAAAGAAAATAGCAGAAGGGCTAGGCAAAGAATTAGTAATTGTTAAAACTGAGTGGGACGGGCTGGTGCCTGCATTAACTTCAGGAAAAATAGATGCAATTATTGCAGGGATGTCTCCTACAGAAGATCGTAAGGAAACAATTGATTTTTCAAATAACTATTATCAATCACAATTAGTTATGGTAGTTAAAAATAATGGGAAATATACAAATGCTAAAAGTTTAGCAGATTTTAATGGAGCGAAAGTTACTGCTCAATTAAATACATTCCATTATTCAGTAATAGATCAAATTGAAGGCGTAAAGAAACAAGAAGCTATGGATAACTTCCCAGCAATGAGAGTTGCACTTGAATCAGGAGTAATTGATGCATATGTGTCAGAAAAGCCAGATGCTACAAGTGCTCAAGCTGCAAATTCAAACTTCAAAATGATTGAACTTGAAAATGGATTTGTTACAAATCCAGAGGAAACGCAAACAGCAGTGGGGATTAATAAAAACAGTGATTTAACTGAAAAAATAAATGAAATTTTATCAGGAATATCAGAAGAAGAGCAAGTGAATATAATGGCAGAAGCTGTTAAGAATCAACCAGCAGCTCAATAAATTTTATAGAATGGGTTATAAAATATAATAACCCATTCTAAACTTACAACTTGCTTTTATTTTAGGAGGATTGAAATGAGTATTGAATGGATAATAAAAATACTTCAAGATAATTTACCGATGTTCTTACGAGGGGCAGGTATGACACTTTTAATTTCCATAATAGGAACCTTGATAGGAACTTTAATAGGTTTATTAGTTGGTGTTATAAGAACAATTCCTGCTCCAGAGAGAGGTATAAAGAAAGTATTTCTTAAAATAATAAATATAATTCTTTCTATTTATATAGAATTCTTTAGAGGAACGCCTATGATTGTACAAGCTATGGTAATTTATTATGGGTCTGCACAATTTTTAGGAATAGATATAAATAAAATAGTAGCAGCATTATTTATAGTATCTATTAATACAGGTGCATATATGTCAGAAATAGTAAGAGGTGGTATAGTATCAGTAGATAAGGGACAATTTGAAGCTGCTCAAGCTATTGGAATGACTCATTCTCAAACGATGATTAATGTAGTATTACCACAAGTAATTCGTAATATTTTACCAGCAACAGGCAATGAATTTGTAATTAATATTAAAGATACATCAGTTCTTAATGTAATTTCTGTTTCTGAGTTATTTTTCCAAACTAAATCAATTGCGGGAAATAACTTCAGATATTTTGAATCTTTCTTTGTTGCATGTTTTATTTATTTTATAATGACTTATACAGTAACTAGAATATTAAGAGCAATAGAAAGAAAGCTAGATGGGCCAGATAATTATATTATGGCAGGAAATCAAATGCAAGTAGAAAGACCTGAAGATATGTTACGTAAATCAAAAGACAATGTAGTGGCGTAATGGAGGAAAAGTTATGAAAAAAGTAATTGATATAAAGCATTTAAATAAATCTTTTGGATCTCATGAAGTATTAAAGGATATTAACTTTTCAGTAGATAAAGGAGAAGTTGTTTGTATAATAGGTTCTTCTGGATCAGGAAAATCAACATTATTACGTTGTATTAATATTTTAGAAAAACCAACTGGTGGTGAAATAATATATAATGGAGAAAACATTTTAGATGATAATCACAATATATATAAATATAGAACTAAGCTAGGAATGGTTTTTCAGCAGTTTAATTTATTTAATAATCATAATGTATTAAGTAACTGTGTAGTTGGACAAATGAAAGTGCTAAATAGATCAAAAGAAGAAGCTGAAAAAGTTGCTATGAAATATTTAGATGTTGTTGGAATGGGAAATTTTATTAATGCTAAACCTAAACAATTATCAGGTGGACAAAAGCAACGTGTTGCTATAGCAAGGGCTTTATCGATGGAACCAGATGTTATTCTTTTTGATGAGCCAACATCGGCTCTTGATCCAGAAATGGTAGGAGAAGTTCTTAAAGTTATGAAAGAGCTTGCTGAAACTGGTCTTACAATGTTAGTTGTAACACATGAGATGGGATTTGCAAAAGAAGTATCTGATCGTGTAGTGTTTATGAATAATGGTATTATTGAAGAAGAAGGAACTCCAGAACAAATATTTAATAATCCAGTAAAAGAACGTACACGTGAATTCTTAAAACGTACGTTAAATAATATCTAAAGAAAACTACTATCAAAAATTTGATAGTAGTTTTCTTTATTTTTAAAATAGATTTAAAAATGCAAATGAAATACATATATTAAATGATAAAATTTATCATCTTTTATCTAAATTTAGAATAGAAAAATACGATAACTTAATTATATAGAATAAAATAAAATTTGTGTATAAGGGGGATAAAAGGAATATGAAAAAGACAATAAAAAAGGAAATAATTCAACTTTTAATTTTCACATCAATAATACCAATAATAGTAATTTTTATAGCAAATTTTTATTCACTTAATAAAAATATTAATGAATTTACAGATTTAGCAATTAAAAGTAGTATTAATTTATTAAATGAGGAATTAGTAAATGTTCATTTAAATAGTGATAGAGATATTGAGTATTTATCATTAGATGCTAATGCTAAAGGAATAAAAGAAAATAAAAATAATGAAGCATTATGGTTTGAAAAAACTTTACAAAGTTATACTAAAGTAAATGATGATGTTGTTTCAGCATATATTGGAAGTGAGGATGGAAAGTTTTTATTATCCCCTTATGAGGATATGGGAAGTGATTATGATCCGAGAAATAGAGAATGGTATAAAAAAGCTATAAATAACCCATCAGAAGTTATAATGTCAGAGCCTTACGAAGATGCGCTTAATAAGAGGATTGTAGTTACTTATTCTAGGGCTGTATTTAATGATATAGGAGAACTCCAAGGAGTAATAGCAATAGATAAAAATTTAGAAAAATTATCTGAGATAGTTAGAAATATCGATTTAGGAGAAGGAGCATTCACGACTATATTTAGTAAGGATGGAACTATTGTTGCAAATAATGATTCTAGTTTAATTGGGAAAAATACCAAGGATATTCCTTGGATAGAAAAAGTACTTAATATTGAAAATAACACTAGTGAATATTTGAAATTGGATGGAACAACTTATCTAAGCTATAGAGCTATAGAAAGTGAGAGCGGATTAAATATAGCTGCTTTTATTCCATTTAGTGAGCTTATAAAATCATATGTAGAGGATCTTATATTATCAATAATAGTATTTATATCTATTGTAATACTTGTAGTTATATCTTCAAAAATATATACAGGTAAATTAACCAAACCAATAAGACAAGTTGTAGATGTATTAAATAAGATAAAAAATGGAGACTTTACAGAAAAAGTAGAAAGCAAGATCTATTATAATGAGGAAATAGACTCAATGATTAATGGATTAAATACTCTAATAGAGGATATGAGAGTATTATTATCTGGAGTTAAGGAATCATCGGAAAAAGTAAATTGTGGCTCTGAAACTTTATTTGGTATTATTTCAGAATCAAGTAATGTAGGAGAAGAAGTAGCAAAATCTGTTCAACAAATAGCAGAAGGGGCTACAAATCAAGCAGCTCAATTAGATGAAGGTGTAAGAGTAGTTGGAGAATTAGAGGATGAAGTAAATAAGTCAATAGAAAGCTCAGATAGGATGTTAAATACTTCAAAGGAAGTTAAAATATCTTCTACTGAAGGAATAGTTGCAATAGAAAATTTAAGTGAGATATATGAAAAAAATAAAGAAGCAAGTGAAAATATGGCTTTAAAAGTTGATATGCTATCAACTAAATCTGAAGAAATCGGCATTATAATTGATGCAATTAAGTCAATTACTGAACAAACAAACCTTTTGGCATTAAATGCAAGCATAGAGGCTGCAAGAGCTGGTGAAGTTGGGAGAGGATTTGCTGTTGTAGCTGAAGAAGTAAGAAAGCTTGCAGAAGAGTCAGCAAAGTCAGCTACAGAAATAAATAGTGTTATAGGAGAAATAAAAGGAAATATAAAAGAGATTTATGAAGATACAGTAACAACTAGAAAATTAAACGATGATACTCAAGCTAGTTTATTAAAAACAAAAGAGAAATTTGGAGTAATAGATAATAAGATAAATGAATTAGAGGAAAATATAAAAGAGGTCACTTATTCTTTAGATAAGATAACACAAAGTAAGGATACTGTGGTTTATAAAATTTCAGAGGTAGCTGCTGTGTCACAGGAAACAGCAGCAATTACAGAAGAAGTGAGTGCTGCTTCAGAAGAGCAGTCATCTGGTTTACAGGAGATGGCTGGAGAAGCAGAAACATTAAAAGATTACTCAGAAATATTAAATAATTTAATTAAGAAGTTTAAAGTGTAATTTAAAAGGGGGCTCACGTTTCGTGAGTCCCCTTTTAAAAATAAGAGATTAACTTTTTAAGGCAATAAAGCTTACTTGAAATTGAATAAATTTTATATTAAATAGGTTTCTGAGAATGCATCTTTTTTATTTCAAAATATAGAGTAAAGGCAATAATTACACAATCTTTATAAATAATTTGTGTATGGAACCATATTTAAAATGAATTCATAATATAAATATTATGATAAATAAATCTGGAGGATTGCATGAATTCATTTTATATAGGTAACATGAGAAATGATAGTGAAGTTAGAAGTTTTCCACCACAACATCAAGATGTTCAACCAGGAATAGAGTCAATAATGAATCCAAGACCTATATTTGATAATCCTAATTATATGGGTTGTGGAAAGTTGAAGGATAAGGTTGCGATAATAACAGGTGGGGATAGCGGAATTGGAAGAGCTACAGCAGTTGCTTTTGCAAAAGAAGGGGCAAAAATAGTAATAGTATATTTATATGAAAAAGAAGATGCAGAAGAAACTAAAGAATATATAGAGAAATATGGTAGTGAGTGTTTGAATTTAGAAGGAGATATTAGTGAGGAGAATTTTTGCAAGGAAATTGTAGAAAGAACAATTGAGAGATTTGGTAAAGTGGACATATTAGTAAATAATGCTGGCGTTCAATTTCCGCAAAAAAGTATAGAGGATATAACAGCTGAACAGTTAGAGCTAACTTTTAAAGTTAATGTTTTTCCCATGTTTTATTTAACTAAAGCGGCATTACCGTATTTAAAAAGAGGAAGCTCTATTATAAATACTACATCTGTTACAGCATATCAAGGACATAAAGAGCTCATAGATTATTCAGCTACAAAAGGAGCAATAACAGCTTTTACTAGGTCATTATCTCAATCTCTAGTAGATAAAGGAATAAGAGTTAATGGGGTAGCTCCAGGACCAATTTGGACTCCGTTAATAGTGTCTAGTTTTTCAGAAGAAGTAGTAGTTAACTTTGGGGAAGATACTCCAATGAAAAGGGCCGGGCAGCCTTATGAATTAGCTCCAGCATATGTATATTTGGCATCTGACGATTCAAGTTATGTAACTGGACAAGTTATTCATGTAAATGGTGGAACAATGGTGGAAAGTTAAATTACAACTTTACTAATAAAGTTGAAGTAGTATATAAGTGATGTTATAATTTATGATATATTATATTAAAAGGCTTCGAATTATATCGAAGCTTTTTTAATATAAATAAAGATGCATCTAGGAGGAAATGAAAAAGTGTCGAGTTCTTTACAAACTAAAAAATCATTGGCAAAATCTTTAAAAAAATTAATGAGATCAACTCCATTACATAAAATATCAGTAAAAGATGTAGTTAAAGATTGCAATTTAAATAGACAAACGTTCTATTATCATTTTCATGATATATATGAGCTTGTAGAGTGGATATATAAAACAGAAGCTATTGAAAGTATATCTGAATATAAAAGTTATAATACATGGATTGATGGTTTTTATAAAATATTTTTATATATAGAAGGCAATAAGGAATTTTGTTATAACACATTGAATTCATTAAGTAGAACTCACCTAGATATGTATCTTTTTTCAGTAATAAATGATTTACTTATGGGAGTTATTAATGAAATATCTAGTGATATGAGCATAAAAATAGAAGACAAAAAATTCATGGCAGATTTCTATACTCATGCATTTGCAGGATTGGTTATACAGTGGATGAAAGATGGAATGAAGGAAGACCCTAAGGTATTAATAGAGAAACTAAAAGAGTTAATAGAGGGAAATTTTGTAATAGCACTAAAGCGATACCAACAAATGATTTAAGAATTTATAAATTATTTCGCAATAATAGTTATAGATGTATTATTTATAACGATCTATTCATAATGGATAGATCGCTTTTTTATATTTTTAAATACTTTAAATTAGTTAATTCCTAAGTATGTATTATATAGAATAATCAAAATATAGGAACAAGGAATAAAGTATTACATATTATAGAAAAAACTATTATATAGGGGAAGAGAATGTTTATAAAATTTGAGGATATTAATAATAGAAAGCTTATAGACGTTAGAACAAAATCAGAATTTTTAGAGATGAATATGACTCAATATAATATTCCAGTGATAAATGAGAAGCAGCATCAAAGAATAAAAAAGTTCTATCCATTAGCTATCTTCATTATAGTTAAATGTATAATAAAAAATAGAGAAAGAATAAAAGAGCTATTAATAAAAATATCTAATAATAAAAATGAAGAGGTTATAATAGCATGTTCAAGAGGAAGGTTAAGAAGCCCTATTACTTATATATATGCACGGCTTATTGGAATAAAATGTAGGATTTTATGGGGTGGGTTAAAGAAAAGATATTTATTAAAGAAGGGTATTAGATAAAATTATTTCTATAATTATTTCTAATACCTTTCTAATAGCCTTTTATATTATAATGTGTTATAAAAATAACTATTATAGACAAGTAGTATTAAAAGGTTTACAATTTATTTGGGGAATATTATATAAAAAATATAAATATTATTTACTAAAAGTAAAATAAATAGTATTTATATTTCAATATACAAAAATATGTATATTGAAATTAGAAAATAGATTTTTTCTTAATTTATATAGAAGAATTTAAAATATAATAAATCATGGGAGATGAATATATGAATACTATAGTTTGTATCAAGCAGGTACCAGGAACATCAAAAGTTGAAGTTGATGAAAAAACAGGAGTCTTAAAAAGAGATGGAATAGATACAAAGATGAATCCATACGATCTTTATGCATTAGAAACTGCCTTTAATATTAAAGAAAAAAAGGGTGGAAGTATAAGTGTAATAAGTATGGGTCCACCTCAAGCTATGGAGGTAATAAGAGAAGCTTTTTCAATGGGAGCTGATAATGGGGTATTAATATCAGATAGAAAATTTGCAGGTGCAGATGTTTTAGCAACATCATATACAATATCACAAGGAATAAGAAAAACAGGGGATTTCGATTTGATTATTTGTGGTAAGCAAACAACTGATGGAGATACAGCTCAAGTTGGACCAGAGATAGCTGAGTATTTAGGTATTCCACATATAGCTAATGTTAGAAAAATATTAGAAATAGAAAATGATTATATAACAGTTGAGATGGACATGCCAAATACAGTAGAAATTGTTGAGGTTAAATATCCTTGTTTATTAACAGTAGAAAAGGATATATTCGAGCCAAGATTGCCTTCATATAGAAAAAAAATAGAATCAAAGAATAGAGAAATTAAAGTAATATCATTAAGTGATTTTGAAGATAAAGATGAAAATAAATATGGATTGAATGGTTCGCCAACTCAAGTTGAAAGAATTTTTCCTCCTGAATCTAACTCATATCATGAAAAGTGGAATGGAAATTCAGATGAAATAAGTAAAAATATATTTAATAAGCTAAAAGAATTAAAGTTTATTTAGGAGGAATATATATGTCTAAGTTAGTTGTAAATCAAGATAAAGTAGTAAATATAGATGAGATTATTAAAATTTGTCCATTTGGAGCTTTAGAAAATATTAATGGGAAATTAGATATTAATTCTAATTGTAAAATGTGTAAGTTGTGTGTGAAGAAGGGGCCGAAAGGTGCTGTAGAATATATAGAAGAAGAAAAAGTATTGATAGACAAGAGTAAGTGGAATGGAATAGCAGTATATGTTGATCATGTTGATGGAGATATACATCCTGTTACATTTGAACTTATAGGAAAGGCTAGGGAGTTAGCTAGTAAAGTAAAACAAGAAGTATATTGCATATTTATAGGCCATAATATATCTGGAAAAGCAAAAGAATTATTGCACTATGGGGTAGATAAGGTATATGTATATGACGATGAAAGTCTAAACAATTTTAGAATAGAACCATATACAGCAATGTTTGAGAGTTTTATAGATGAAGTTAAACCATCTGTTATATTAGTTGGAGCAACTACTGTGGGAAGATCATTAGCACCAAGAGTAGCAGCAAGATATAGAACAGGTTTGACAGCAGATTGTACAGTTTTAGATATAAAGGAAAATACAGATTTAATACAAATAAGACCAGCTTTTGGTGGAAATATTATGGCTCAAATAATTACACCTAATTCAAGGCCACAATTAGCTACAGTTAGGTATAAGGTTATGTCTGCGCCTATGAGAAGTGAAGAATCTACAGGGAAATTAGTAATTTGTGATGTTAATAAAAATAAAATATCTTCAAATATTAATGTAAAAAGTATAGTTGATAAAAAGAAAGAGCATAGCATATCAGAAGCAGATGTTTTAGTTGTAGCTGGAAGAGGGATAAAGTCAGAAAAAGATATGAGTATGATAAGAGAATTAGCAGATTTACTTGGGGGAGAAGTTGCTGTTACAAGGCCATTAATTGAATCTGGATGGGAAGATGCTAGTAAGCAAGTTGGATTAAGTGGAAGAACTGTTAGAGCTAAACTAATAATAACATGCGGAGTGTCTGGAGCAGTTCAATTTACTGCAGGTATGAATAACTCTGATTATATATTTGCTATAAATAACGATGAAAAGGCACCAATATTTAAGGTTGCACACTATGGAATAGTAGGAGATATATATGAAATAATTCCTAAGTTAATTCAAAAGATTAAGGGAGATGGAGGGGAAGAGTATGCAATATAATAAAGTATTAGAAAAAAATATAGAAGAAATAAAAGGCTTAATAAATGATAATGATAGAATTTTTTATGGAGAAAATATAAATGAAGATTATAGTCATGATGAATTAGGCTTTGTTAGAAAGTTTCCAGAGATAGTAGTTAAGGTTTCTACTACTGAAGAAGTGTCAAACATCATGATGTATGCTTATGAAAATAATATACCAGTTACAGCAAGGGGATCTGGAACTGGGTTAGTTGGAGCGTGTGTACCTCTTAATGGCGGAATAATCATAGATTTAAGCGGAATGAATAACATATTAGAGTTAGATGAAGAAAATTTAACTCTAACAGTAGAGCCAGGAGTTTTACTAATGGAAATAGGAAAGTTCGTTCAAGAGCATGATTTATTTTATCCACCAGATCCAGGGGAAAAGACAGCTACAATAGGAGGAAATATAAGTACTAATGCAGGTGGGATGAGAGCAGTAAAATATGGAGTAACAAGAGATTACGTTAGAGGATTAGAAGTTGTAACTCCGAAAGGAGATATTCTAAATTTAGGAGGAAAGGTTGTTAAAAACAGTTCTGGATATAGTATTAAAGATTTAATAATTGGATCAGAGGGAACACTAGGAATAATAACTAAAGCAACATTGAAGTTATTACCACTACCTAAGAAGTCCATAAGCTTATTAGTGCCATTTAAAGAATTGGAAAATGCAATTGAAACTGTACCTAAAATAATTAAATCAAAATCAGTACCAACAGCTATTGAATTTATGCAAGGAGAAGTAATACTTGCAGCAGAAGAATATCTAGGCAAGAAATTTCCAGATCATAGTTCAGATGCTTATTTATTATTAACTTTTGATGGTAACTCAAAAGAGGAAATAGAGAAGAATTATGAAAAAGTTGCAGATATATGTTTAAATGAAGGAGCTATAGATGTATTTATATCAGATACAGAAGAAAGACAAGAGGCTATTTGGTCTGCAAGAGGAGCCTTTTTAGAAGCTATAAAGTCATCTACAACTGAAATGGATGAAGTAGATGTAGTAGTTCCAAGAAATAAGGTTGCTGGTTTTGTAAAGTTTACTCATAAGCTTCAAAAAGAGCATGAAATAAGAATAAAGAGTTTTGGACATGCGGGAGATGGAAACTTACACATTTATATATTAAGAGATGATTTAAGTGAAGATGAATGGCAAACAAAACTTAATAATGTAATGAAGAGAATGTATGATAAGGCTAAAGAATTATCAGGGCAAGTATCTGGAGAACATGGAATAGGATATGCTAAGAAGGAATATTTGAGTGATTCATTAAGTGATGAAAATATCGAAATCATGAAGGGCATAAAATTAGTTTTTGATCCTAAGAATATATTAAATCCAGGGAAAGTATGCTAATTAAAATTAAATGGTCTAGTAACAATAATGTTACTAGACCATTTAATTTTAATTAGAAAAGAAGAAAGTGTAATAGCTTAAAATGGATATTTAGCCTTGATATTTAGTTAAAAGCCCTAAATTATAATAACTATAAATGGCTTAATAGTATTTTATCATTAAGCTATTTATAGTTATTAGATAAAAATATTTATACAATTAATCTATATATGGATGTCGTTATAAAGCATACTACAAAAGCTATTGCAGTAGGAATTATAAAAGATAGTATTGTCCATTTAATGCTACCAGTTTCTTTCTTTATTGTCCAAAGAGTTGTTGAACAAGGCCAATGAAGTAAACTAAATAGCATAGTATTTAGAGCAGTAAGTAAAGTCCAATTATTATTTACTAAAATTTCTCTTAGAGATTCTATACTTGAAAAGTCAGTTAATGTTCCTGTAGCTAGGTATGCCATTAATAATACAGGAAGAACTATTTCATTTGCTGGAAGGCCGACTAAAAAAGCAAGAAGTATAAATCCATCTAGACCAATAGCATTGCCTAAAGGTTGCAAAAAGTTGGCTATATGGCTTATTATACTTAAATCACCTATATAGATATTGGCTAATATCCATGTAATTGCACCAGCAGGAGCAGCAACTAGAATAGCTCTACTTAAAACGAATATTGTCCTATCTATAATTGAAGTATATAATACTCTACCTATTTGAGGCTTCCTATATGGCGGTAGCTCAAGTGTAAATGTTGAAGGTACACCTTTTAAAAGAGTCTTAGATAAAATAAATGAAACAAGTAAGGTCATAGCTATACCTAATATAACCATAAATGTAATAGATAATGATGGAATTAGATTATTTATTGTGTCGTTAGATGTAACAGCAAAGAATACTGTAGCTATTGCAATCAACGTAGGGAAGCGACCATTACAAGGAACAAAGTTATTAGTTATTATGGCTATAAGTCGTTCTCTTGGGGATTCTATTATTCTACACCCTATTACTCCAGCAGCATTACATCCGAATCCCATACACATAGTTAGGCATTGTTTACCATGCGCACAACATTTTTTAAACATATGATCTAAGTTAAAGGCTATTCTAGGCAAATATCCTGAATCTTCTAGTAAAGTGAAGAGAGGAAAAAATATAGCCATAGGGGGAAGCATTACAGCTACAACCCAAGCTAAAGTTCTATATAACCCTAAGACTAAAATTCCATGTAACCAATCTGGAGCTCCTAGAAGATTAAATAATTCAGTTAATTTATCTTGAAATGAAAACAGGATGTCAGATAAAAGCTGTGAAGGATAGTTTGCCCCTTCTATAGTTAACCAAAATACGATTCCAAGTAAAAGTAGCATTAATGGGATTCCAAATATCTTTGAAGTTATTATATCGTCTATTTTTTTGTCTCTATTTATTTTTTTTATATCCTCTTTTACAAATTTGTCTTTTATTGTCTTTGCTTGCTTATAATTCATTTCTGAAATATACTCTCTTAGGCTATCTTTATTTATATTTAAATTAAGTTCTGCTTGAAGTTTCTTTGCTATCATAGTGTTAAATTTATCATCAAATTCATCGAGTTTTTTAAATATATCATAGTTACTATCTATTAGTCTTAAGGCTATCCATCTTTTATTTATAATATCATAGGGTTCTAATTTTTTTTCTACTTGTTCAACGAGATTCTCAATAACGTCACTATATATAGTTTTGTTTGGGATTGGAGTTTTCTTTTTTACAGCTAATTTTTCGATTTCTGTTTTAAGATTATCCATACCTATACCTTTATTTGCAGCGGTAAGCACTACGGGTATTCCTAAGGAATTTTGAAGTCCATCTTTATCAATTTGTATGTTTTTCTTTTTGGCTTCATCTATCAAGTTAACGCAAGTAATAACTTTATTAGTTAGTTCGGAAATTTGGTAGACAAGATTTAGATTTCTTTCTAAGCAAGTTGCATCAGTGACTACAACGACAGCATCATAATTGCCGTAACATATAAAATCCCGTGCGACTTCTTCATCAATAGATGAGGAAAATAGTGAATAGGTTCCAGGTAAGTCCACAAGAATATATTCATTATCGTTGTAGCTAAATTCGCCACGAGTATTTACAACTGTTTTACCAGGCCAGTTTCCAGTATGCTGATGAAGTCCAGTTAAATAATTGAAAACAGTACTTTTACCGGTATTAGGATTACCTGCCAAAGCAATTACATATTGGTTATTTTTTTTACCAATATTAAAAATGTCCTTCATAGAATTAATTTTACTAGTTTGAGCTGTTAAACCCATTTGAAAATCACCTCTTTAAATTTATAGTTCGGAAACTTCAATAAGTTGTCCTTCTTCTTTTCTTAAAGCAATCATAGCTCCTCTGATTCTATAGACTGTTAGATTATTTTTAGGGCCTTTTCTAAGCACCTCTATTATTGCACCTTGAGTTAATCCTAATGCTAATAGTCTTTCTTTAAGTGATGAGCTAGAATTATTTCTTTTTACAATTACGCTACTTCCAACTTTAATTTCTGATAAGTTTTTCATAAATTACCTCCATAGTTTCGTTTAGCTAATTTTTTTAGCTTAGGCTAAATTTATTTATAGTTCAATTTATGAGGTAATAATAAATATTGATACAAAAATATAAAATTTTATAAGAATTTTATATTAGGTAGTTAAATATAATATAAAGATAGGTATGGTATGGAGGGGTAGATATGAAGGAGCGTGAAGAATTTTATACTTTCAATAACTATTTAAAAAACGATAGTGGATTAATTACAGCTTCAATGGAAGATTACATAGAAATGATATATAGATTATCAAAAAATAAGGGGTTTACTAGGGTTGGAGATTTATCAAAGGCATTAAATGTAAAACCAGCTTCAATAACAAAGATGATAAAAAAGTTAGATGAATTAAATTTAGCTAACTATGAGAAATATGGTTATGTAAAGTTGACTGAAAATGGAAGTAGTTATGGTGAATATTTGTTAAATAGACATAATACTATAGAAAAGTTTCTAAAAATATTGGGTGTATCAAAATATTTATTACAAGAAACTGAAAAGATAGAGCATGTTTTAAATAAAGAAACTTTTGAGAGAATAATAAATTTCATAGAAGTAGTAGAAAAATACCCGGATATAAAAGAAAAATTAGATGATAATTTTATAAAAAGTAAAAATTCATTATAAAAAGTTGAATTTATTAATCACATTATTCTTAATTTGTTTAATTACTAAAATTAATGGAATAATAAAGGATGAGGTGATATTTTTATGAAATCCGTTTGGAGTGAAAGTTATAACATTAAGGAAAGAAATCATTTAAAGGAAGATATAGAAGTAGAAGCAGTAGTTATTGGAGCTGGTATAACAGGGCTGCTAACAGCATATATGCTAAAAAAAAGAGGTGTAGATGTTGTTGTTATAGATAGAGGAAAAATATTAAATGGAAATACTAAAAACACGACAGCTAAAATAACAATACAACATAATATAATATATGATAAGCTTATAAAAGAATTTGGTGAAAAAAATGCAAAAAAATATGCAAAAGCAAATGAATTAGCTATTGAAACTTATAAAGAAATAATAGAGAGTAACAAAATAGATTGTGATTTTGAAATAGAAGATGCGTACGTATATAGTTTAGATAATCCTATAAAGATAGAAAATGAATATGAAGCAGCAATAAAGATTGGAATAGATGCTGAATTAGTAGATGAAATTGAATTACCATTTAAAATAGCGAAGGCTTTAAAGTTCAAAAATCAAGCGCAATTCAACCCAATAAAGTTTTTAAACTATATAGCTAAAGATCTAGTTATATATGAAGATACAAAAGCTATAGACATAAAAGAAGATACTGTTATAACTAATCATGGAAATATAAAAGCTAAAAGTATTATAGTAGCAACTCATTTTCCAATTATAAATATTCCAGGATATTATTTTATGAGAATGCATCAAGAAAGAGAGCATTTAATTGCACTTAAAGATGCCCAAATTCTTCATGGAATGTATTTAGATGAAAAAGATGGTGGCTATACATTTAGACGATATAAGGATTTGTTAATTTTGGGGGGAATCTCTAAGAGAACTGGAGATAATGAATTAGGCGGATCTTATGATAAACTTAGAGACCTAGCCAAGAAACTATATCCTGAATCTGTAGAAAAATATAGTTGGTCAGCTCAAGATTGTATGACTTCTGATGGAATTCCTTATATAGGCATTTATTCTAAGGAAATGCCAAATGTTTATGTAGCCACTGGATTTAATAAATGGGGAATGACATCATCTATGGTTTCATCAATAATTATTAGTGATATGATAGTTGGTGTTGAGCATGATTTTAACGAGATATTTTCTCCAAGTAGATTTGATATGACTGCATCTATAAAAAATCTGGCGAAAGATGGAGTAGAAACAGCATATAACTTTATTGCGCAGAAAATACATATACCAATGCAAACAATAGAACATGTAAACAATGGCGAAGGTGAAATTGTTATTTATAATGGAGAGAAGGTTGGCGTTTATAAGAATAAAGAGGGAAAAGTCTATACAGTTTCAACTAAGTGCCCGCATTTAGGATGTGAGCTAAAGTGGAATGCAGATGATTTATCTTGGGATTGTCCTTGTCATGGATCAAGATTTGATTTTAAGGGGAACTTATTAGATTCACCTTCTATAAAGGATTTAAGGTATGAAGAATAAAAATTCATATAGTAATAAGAAAAGTTTTTTTGAAGGTTGGTATTTTAAACAACAATTTGGAGATGATAGTATAGCTTTTATTCCAGGTATAAATATTGATAAAAATGGATTAAGATATGCATTTATTCAAGTGATAACTAACAAGGAATCCTATAATATAAAGTACGATTTTAAAGACTTTTCAATAAGTTATGATAAGCTAACTATTAAGATAAGAGATAATATATTTTCTAAAAAGGGATTGATATTAAATATAGTTAGCAGTGATATAAAAATAAAAGGTAAGTTAAGTTATGATAATATTACTACAATTAAAAGCGATATAATGGGGCCATTTGCTTTATTTCCCTTTATGGAATGTAGTCATGGAATAATAAGTTTACATCATATAGTTAATGGGAATTTGAATATAAATAATGAAGAGATAATAATAAAAGACGGTATAGGGTATATTGAGAAGGACTCAGGAAAGTCATTTCCTAAATCATATTTATGGATTCAATGTAATAGTTTTAAAAATACAAAGGCAAACATTATGGTTTCTATTGCAGATATTCCATTCTTAGGGTTTGAATTTAAAGGTTGTATTGCATCTATTTTATATAAAGAAAAGGAATATAGACTAGCAACTTATAATGGTGTTAAAATAATTAATTACAATGAAAATGGATTGATTATAAAAAGAGGAAAATATAAGTTGGAAATAGAAATAAATGAAAATTATCCTCAAAAACTATTAGCACCAGATGGCGGAAAAATGATAAGAACAATTTATGAAAATATATCATGTAGAGCAAGATTTAAATTCTATAAGAAAGATAAATTAATTTTTAACTTAGAAAGTGAAAAAGCAAGCTTCGAGTATGTTAAGTAAAGAAGGGACTTAGTAAATACTAAGTCCCTAATAAATTACATTGATTTATGGAATGTTCTGTTTATAACATCTAATTGTTGTTCTCTTGTTAACTTAATGAAGTTTACAGCATATCCTGAAACTCTTATAGTTAATTGAGGATATAACTCTGGATGCTCCATAGCATCTAATAGAGTTTCTCTATCAAATACATTTACGTTTAAGTGGTGAGCATTTTGACCAAAATATCCATCCATTAGTGAGCTTAAGTTCTTAATTCTATCTTCAGAATTTTTTCCTAAAGCATCTGGAATTATTGAGAAGGTATTTGATATACCATCTTGTGAATGCTCATATGGTAGTTTAGCAACTGAGTTTAATGATGCTAATGAACCACTGTTATCTCTTCCATGCATTGGATTAGCTCCTGGAGCAAATGGTTCTCCAGCTTTTCTTCCATCAGGAGTAGTACCAGTCTTCTTACCATAAACAACATTTGAAGTTATTGTTAATACTGATTGAGTGTGGTAAGCATTTCTGTAAGTCTTGTTTTGTCTTATTTTATTCATCATATTTTCAACAAGGTATATAGCTATATCATCAACTCTATCATCATCATTTCCGTATTTAGGGAAATCACCTTCGATTTCAAAATCAACAGCAATTCCTTCTTCATTTCTTATTGGTTTAACTTTAGCATATTTAATAGCTGAAAGTGAATCAGCACAAACAGATAATCCAGCTATACCACAAGCCATTGTTCTAAATACGTCTCTGTCATGTAAAGCCATTTGTAATTTTTCATAAGAATACTTATCATGCATGTAGTGAATAACATTTAAAGTGTTAACATATAGGTTAGCTAACCAGTCTGTCATTATTTCAAATTTATCCATTACTTCTTCATAATTTAAATATTCACTAGTTATTGGAGCTAGTTTTGGACCAACTTGCATTCCATACTTTTCATCTCTTCCACCATTTATAGCGTAAAGTAAAGTTTTAGCTAAGTTAACTCTAGCACCGAAGAATTGCATTTGCTTACCAACTCTCATAGCAGATACACAACAAGCAATTGCATAGTCATCACCCCAGTAAGGAGCCATTAAATCGTCATTTTCATATTGAACAGAACTTGTATCAATAGAAACTTTTGAACAGAAATCCTTAAATCCTTGAGGTAATCTTGTTGACCAAAGTACAGTTAAGTTAGGTTCTGGTGATGGTCCTAAAGTATATAGTGTATTAAGGATTCTGAAAGAGTTCTTAGTAACTAATGTTCTTCCGTCTAGTCCCATACCACCAATTGATTCAGTAACCCAAGTTGGATCTCCAGAGAATAAGTCATTATATTCTGGAGTTCTTAAGAATTTTACAAGTCTTAATTTCATAACGAAATGATCAACTAATTCTTGAGCTTCTTCTTCAGTAATTAATCCTGCTTTTAAATCTCTTTCAATATATATATCTAAGAAAGTTGAAGTTCTTCCAAGTGACATAGCAGCACCATTTTGGTCTTTTATTGCACCTAAGAATCCAAAGTATAACCATTGAATAGCTTCTTTAGCGTTTTTAGCTGGTCCAGATATATCAAGACCGTAAGTTTCAGCTAATCCTTTTAATTCTTTTAAAGCAACTATTTGATCAGAAAGTTCCTCTCTTAATCTAATAACATCTTCATCGATACATCTAACTTCTAAGCTCTTCTTTTGAGCAATTTTATCTTCTATTAATCTGTCAACTCCATATAGAGCAACTCTTCTATAGTCACCTATTATTCTTCCTCTACCATAAGCATCAGGAAGACCTGTGATAACACCAGATTTTCTTGCTAATCTCATTTCGTCAGTATAAGCATCGAAAACACCTTGATTGTGAGTTTTTCTATATTTGGTAAATATTTCTGAAATTCTTGGACTTACTTCATAGCCATAAGATTTTGCAGCATTTTCAGCCATTCTGATACCACCGAAAGGCATTACAGCTCTTTTTAATGGAGCATCAGTTTGAACACCGACTATTTTTTCGAAAGCTTTATCTATATATCCAGCGTTATATTCATTAATACCAGAAACAGTTTCAGTATCAACGTCTAAAACTCCACCATTTTCTCTTTCCTTTTTAAATAATTCACTAACCTCATCCCATAACTTCTTTGTGGCTTCTGTAGCATCAGATAAAAAGCTATCATCCCCATTGTATGGAGTATAGTTTAATTGTATAAAGTTTCTTACATCAACAGATTTAGTCCATTGACCTTCTTTAAAATTGATCCATTCTTGCTTCATATAATACACCCCTTTTTCTAACATTTATAAATACTGACTTATATTGGAAATAATTCTCAGTAAATAATATTTATCAAGTAAATTTTAACATTAATGTGCTCTTATTGCAATAAATTAATACTTAAATAATGTAATAAGAATAGAAAAAATTAATTAATAAAATATATTGAATAATAAATACTATCGATATATAATGTTAAAGAAATAAATATAATCTTGGAGGATCTTATGGCTGGAGATAGAGTGATTTGTAGATGTAGAAACGTAAGTTATTTAGATATAAGAAAAGCAATGAAAGGTGGAGCTAGAACTTTAGATGAAATAATGGATAAAACTGGCGCTGCAACTTGTTGTGGGGGATGTACAAGCCAAGTTCAAGCAATTTTAGATTCTGTATGTGGCTGTAATAATGTGTCTTTAAAAGATGTGGTGAATGCAGTTAATAATGGGGCAGATACAGTTGAAAAAGTTGAAGAGCTAACTAAAGCAGGAACTACTTGTGGAAGATGTAAGGGGTTAATCGAAAATATTATTGAATTAAAGAGATAAAGTATATTTTGCTATTAATTACACGAAAATAAACCTTAAGGAATAAAAACCTTGAGGTTTTTATTTTTATAAAAAGAAAATAATAATATTTATGGGTTAAATGGTAATAAGTATTAATAAAATTGATTGGTATGAATGTAAATGGCTGAAAATGATTGAAAATGAATGAAAATGATTGAAGATGGTTGAATTTGATTTTGAAAAGTTGTATTATTTAGTTGGGAGTGATTTTAGTGTTAACGGAAGAAAGACATAAGCTTATATTAGAAGAACTTAGAAATAATTCTGTAGTATATGTAAATGAACTTGTAAAGATGTTAGATACTTCAGAATCTACAATAAGAAGAGATTTGAATTATTTAGATGAAGTAGGAAAGCTTAAAAAAGTTCATGGGGGAGCAACTCTATTAGAAAAAGAATTTCATACTAAAGATGACTTAGTATCAATAAGAGAAACATTAAATATTAATGATAAATCTATTATTGCAAAACATGCAGCAAGTCTTATAAAAAAAGATGATTTTGTATATATAGATTCAGGAACAACAACAAATTTAATGATTGATTTTCTAGAAGAAAAAGAAGCTATATATGTTACTAATGGAATAAATCAAGCAAAAAAGCTAATAAGTAATGGATTTAGAACTTATATACTTGGCGGTGAGATAAAAGACTCAACAGAAGCTATAGTTGGAGTGGAAGCTATAAATAGTTTGAAAAGATATAATTTCACTAAAGGTTTCTTTGGAACAAATGGGATATCTGACTACAGAGGATATACTACTCCAGATATGAAGGAAGCATTAGTTAAGGAAGAAGCACTAAAAAGGACAAGGAACCCATATATTTTAGCAGATAAAACTAAATTTAATGAAATTAGTTGTATAACTTTTGGAGAAATAGACGAAGCAGTGATAATAACAACAATATTAGAGAATACTAGTTATTGTAATAAAGCAGAAATAGTGGAGGTTTTAAAGCTATGATTTATACTATAACTTTTAATCCGGCATTAGATTATATAGTAAGAGTTCAAGACTTTAAATTAGGTCAAGTAAATAGAACGTCTTATGAAGAAGTTTATGCTGGAGGCAAGGGGATAAACGTTTCTATAATGTTAAATAACTTAGATGTAGAAAATGTAGCACTTGGATATATAGCAGGTTTTACTGGAGAGGAAATAGAGAATAAAATAAAAGCTTTTGGATGTAATACCGATTTTATAAAGCTTAATAATGGGATGTCTAGAATAAATGTTAAGTTAAAATCTAATGAAGAATCGGAAATAAATGGTCAGGGACCTAGTATTTCAGATCAAGATCTAGAAGAATTATATAGAAAGCTAGAATTATTAAGAGAGGGCGATATTTTAGTTTTAGCGGGCAGTATTCCAGCAACTCTTCCTAAAAATATATATGAAATAATAATGGAAAGGTTATCTGGTAAAGGAATTAGATTCATTGTTGATGCGACAGGAGAACTTTTATTAAATGTATTAAAATACAAACCATTTTTAATTAAGCCTAATCATCATGAATTAGCAGAATTATTTAATGCCACTATAGAAAATGAAGATGATATAGTGATTTATGCAAAAAAGCTTAGAGAAATGGGAGCGCAAAATGTTTTAATTTCAAGAGCTGGTGATGGGGCTATATTTGTAACAGAAAAGGATGAAATAATTAAATCTGATGTACCTAAAGGAACTTTAATTAATTCAGTTGGAGCTGGTGATTCAATGGTAGGAGGCTTTATAGCTGGATATTTAAAAAATAAAAGTTTAGAAGAAGCCTTTAAGATGGGTGTTGCTACTGGAAGTGCAAGTGCATTTTCTGAAGGATTAGCAACAAAAGAAAAAGTTTATGAGTTATTGAATCAAATATTATAATTTGGAGGATTAAAATGAAAATTACAGATTTATTAAACAAAAAATCTATAGCAATAAATCCTAAAGTTACTTCTAAGGAAGGGGCTATTGATAAATTAGTTGATTTAATGAATTTATCAGGAAACTTAAACAATAAAGAGGAATATAAGAAAGCTGTTTTAGCAAGAGAAGAACTTAGTACAACTGGTATAGGTGATGGAATTGCTATACCACATGCTAAAACAAGTGCTGTTAAGGATGCAGGTTTAGCAGCGATGGTAGTTAATGATGGGGTTGATTATGATTCTTTAGATGGTCAACCAGCAAAATTATTTTTTATGATTGCAGCTCCAGATGGAGAAAATAATCTTCATTTAGAGGTTTTAGCAAGGCTATCTACTATGTTAATGGATGAAAATTTTAGAAGTGGATTATTAAATGCAAAGTCAGCAGATCAATTTATAAAATTAATAGATGATTTTGAAAATGAAAAGTTGAATAAAGATAAAGCAGAAAGTAAAGATGGATATAAAATTTTAGCTGTAACAGCATGCCCTACTGGAATAGCTCATACTTACATGGCAGCGGAAAGTTTAGAGGGGAAAGCTAAAGAAATGGGCGTTTCAATAAAAGTAGAGACTGACGGTTCAGGTGGAGCTAAAAATGTATTAACAGCAAAAGAAATAGAAGAAGCAGAATGCATTATAATTGCAGCTGATAAAAAAGTGGAAATGGCAAGATTTGAAGGAAAGAAAGTAATTCAAACAAAAGTTGCAAATGGAATACACAAAGCAGAAGAGTTGATAAATAGAGCTACTTCAGGAGATGCACCAGTTTATCACCACAATGGAGCAAAAACTTCAGAAGAAGAATCATCAGGAGAAAAAGATAGTATAGGACACCAAATATACAAACACCTTATGAATGGTGTATCTCATATGTTACCATTCGTTATAGGTGGAGGAATTTTAATAGCTTTAGCATTCTTATTTGATGATTATAGCATTGATCCTGCAAACTTTGGTATGAATACTCCGTTTGCTGCCTTCTTAAAAACTGTAGGTGGAACAGCATTCGATTTCATGTTACCTATACTAGCTGGATATATAGCAATGAGCATAGGCGATAGGCCAGCACTAGCAGTAGGATTTGTTGGTGGTATGCTTGCTAATAAAGGCGGGTCAGGTTTCTTAGGGGCTTTAATTGCAGGTTTTGTAGCAGGATATTTAATAGTTGGATTAAAGAAGTTATTTGAAAAATTACCAAATAGCTTAGAGGGATTAAAGCCAGTTTTACTATATCCGTTCTTAGGGATTTTATTAATAGGTGCAATAATAATGTTTGTAATTAATCCACCAGTAGCAGCATTAAATACTGGTATTACAAATGTTTTAAACAATATGGGGGAAAGTAGCAAAATATTACTTGGCGCAGTTCTAGGTGGAATGATGGCATTTGATATGGGAGGTCCTTTAAATAAGGCAGCATATGTATTTGGAACAGCATCATTAGCTAGTGGACAATTTGAATTTATGGCAGCAGTAATGATTGGTGGTATGGTACCTCCACTTGCAATAGCATTATGTACAACTTTCTTTAAAAAGAAATTTACAGCTAAAGAAAGACAATCAGCAGTAACAAACTATATTATGGGATTATCATTTATAACAGAAGGCGCAATACCTTTTGCTGCAGCTGATCCATTAAGAGTAATACCAGCATGTGTAGTTGGTTCTGCAACTGCAGGAGCTTTATCAATGGCATTTGGTTGTGCTTTAAGAGCACCACATGGTGGAATATTTGTTCTTCCAGTTATAACCAACCCACTAGGTTATTTTGGAGCTCTAGTTATTGGATCTTTAGTAGGAATGATAGTATTAGCAATATTAAAGAAAAATAAAAAATAATTATAAAAATAGTTATAGGTGCAAACTTATAACTATTTTTTATATATATGCAATAAAAATGTGCTTTTTTTGTTATAATAGTGAGTTAAATTAGAAAAGAAATAAAAATAAAGGAATATTTAGAAAAAACAAAAATAAGTTATTTATTAATGGTATTTATTAATTACCAAATTTGCTAATTATCTATATATGTAATATAATGTCAATATGGTTGAATAACTAAATTTATAAAATAGGGAGTAGATAGTATGAAGAGTTTAAAGGGAACTAAAACAGCAGAAAATTTAATGAAATCGTTCGCTGGAGAATCGCAAGCAAGAACTAGATATACGTATTATGCAAGCGTAGCAAGAAAACAAGGATACGTTCAAATTGCAAACATATTTATGGAAACTGCAGAGCAAGAAAAAGAACATGCAAAAAGATTTTATAAATTTTTAAAGGATGATTTTGCTGGAGAAGCTATAGAAATTAATGCTGGTTACCCAGTAGATTTATATGATGATACAGCAAAAAATTTAAGAGCAGCAGCAAAAGGTGAACATGAAGAATGGTCTCATGATTATCCTGAATTTGCAAGAGTAGCAAGGGAAGAAGGTTTCCCAGCTATAGCAGTAGCATATGAAAGAATAACAGAAGTAGAAAATAGACATGAAAGAAGATACAATAAGTTATTAAAGAATATTGAAGAAGGAAAAGTATTCAAGAAGGACGAGCCAGTTTTATGGAAATGTAATAACTGTGGATATATCTTTGAAGGTGAAGAAGCTCCACAAGTATGTCCAGCATGTTTACATCCACAAGGATACTTTGAAGTATTTGTAGAAAACTATTAAAAGTATTATGTAAGAGCTTAGGAATTAATATTCCTAAGCTCTTTATGTATAAAAAATAAAATCTTAAAAGCGTAATTATACATGCTATTTAATATTTAAGTTTTTAAAAAATCGGGTTTATTTTATACATTCTTTAATTAAGACTGTAAGGTGGCACTTATAAGTTTTTATTCACAATAATAGGGTAATAGAATAATTAAATTATATGTATCAATTTTTATAAAAGAAAAAATAATTGTGGAATATATATTTATGTATTATGTATAATTAATATAATCAAAGAACAATATTTTTGAAGTGGAAGGTTGAAATGATGATGAACTCTTTAAAGAAAAGATTTTCAATTATATACATTATCCTTGTAGTAATAATTATTTTGGTTGGATTTTCTTCGGCTATAAATATGTATAATATTAATAACTCCATAAATGGATTAATTACTAATAATTATAAAAGTATTAATACAAGTAATAAAATGATTGATTGTATTAATAATCAGGATAGGGCAATATTAATATACTTACAAGGGAATAAAGATCAAGCCTTAAATTTATTTCATACAAATGATGATGAATTTTATAAATGGTTTTATATTGAAAAAAGTAATATAACAGAGCCTGGAGAGTTGGAATTAGTAGATAGAATAAATTCTCAATATATAGAGTTTAGTAAGTTATTTTCAGGATTACAGGATTATAATAATGGTCAAAATCATGATGAATTAGTTGAAATTTATTATCAAAAAATATCCCCACAAATAGATTTGTTAAATGAAAGCTTGAAAAGTTTATTTGAATTAAATGAAGATATTATGCTTAATAAAGAAGGAGATCTTAGAAGTAGTTCAGAATCATCAATATATTTTATTATATTTATATCACTTGGAGGAGCGATAATTGGAGGAGCTATAGCTATGTTCTTTACCAATAGATACTTTAATCCAATACATCTTTTAATAAACGCGATAAAGTCTGTAAAAGAAGGAGATTTAAATAAGCAAGCACCTGTAATTTATGATGACGAAATAGGGCTTTTAGCAAAAGAATTTAATAATATGACAAATAGATTATATGATTTTGAAAAGAGCACAGAAGGTAATCTAGTTGCTGAGAAAAATAGATCTTTAAGTATAATTAAAAGTATATCAGACCCGATAATATTACTGGATGATTCGTTTAGAATTAAATTTATAAATGATGAAGGAAAGATTTTCTTTAATATTGATGAAGAGAGCTGTATTGATAAAAGTTTCTTTGAAGTTATAAATTTATCTAAGGTTTACAAATATATAACGGAATCTGTTAATAAGGATACTGAAAATAGAGAGGAATTAATTGAAATAAAAAGAAATAATAAAAAATATTTTTTCAATATAACTTCAACTATAATTAAAGGATCAGAAGAAAAAATTGATGGGGTAGTAGTATTATTTAAGAATATAACTGGATTAAAGGAATTAGAAATTATAAAAGCAGACTTTATTGGAACAATATCTCATGAATTAAAAACACCATTGACATCAATAATGATGGGAGTTGGACTTATAAATGATAGAAATATAGGCTCTTTAAATGATAAGCAAAGAGATATTGTAGAAACTATAAAAGAAGATGTACAAAAATTAAATGATCTAGTATCAAATTTATTAAAGATATCTCATATTCAATCAAATAAGACTTCTTTTAATATTAGGAAAAGTGACATTAAAGAATTAATAAAAAGTTGCTTGTATAATTTTATTCCTCTGGCAAAAGAAAAGGGAATAGAATTAAAATTAAGTTTAGAAGAACAATTGCCAGATGTTATGATGGATGAAGAAAAAATAAAGTGGGTATTGAATAACTTACTATCCAATGCTGTTAGATATACAGAACGGGGTTCTATAAAAATAGATGGATATATTAAAGAAAATGATATATTGGTATCTGTGACAGATACAGGAAGAGGAATTCCAAGTAATTATTTAGAAAAGGTATTTGAGAGATTTGTTAGAGTGGAAGGATTTGAAATACCAGAAGAGAGCACAGGATTAGGGCTATCTATAGCAAAAGAGATTGTAGAGATACATGGGGGAAAAATATGGTGTGAGAGCGAGGTTGGGTATGGAAGTAAATTTATATTTACTATTCCGCTATCTTAGAGAAGTAATTTAGGAGTGATCATATGAAAAAAGTTTTGGTAATTGATGATACAAAGAATATAAGAATATTATTAAGTACTTGTTTAGAATTAAGGGGTTACGAGGTAATCACAGCGGATAATGGACTAGAAGCATTAAATATAATAAATAATACAAATGAAGCAATAGACTTAATATTTTTAGATATTAGAATGCCAGGAATAAGTGGAACTGAGGTATTAAAGAATATTAAAGAGGCAAGAATGAGTTGCCCTGTTGTTATAATGACAGCTTTTGCAACAGTAAAGAATGCAATAGAATGCACTAAGTTAGGTGCGGTAGTATATCTTCAAAAGCCTTTTTCACCTGACAGAATAAATATTGTGTTAGATGAAATAGAAAGCAAAAGTATACCTAACAAGAATGAAAGTAATATAGATTTAATTATAGCTGAAGCGAGACGTCTTTTAGATCAAAATGATATGGATAAATACAATAAAATACATGAATTATTAAAGAAAGTAATAGGAATGGATCCATATAATAAGGAAGTATATTTAATGATAAGTCAATTTAACGGGTTAATTGGAAATAAAGTAGAAGAGCGAAGATTTCAAGATATATATAACTTATTTAATTAAAGAATTGAAGCTTGAAATAGGAAATGGATATGGAGGAGTGAAATGTTAAAGAGATTAAAGATATCTCACAAGGTAGTTTTTGGATTTACCTTCATGCTAATAATGATGAGTGTTATATGGTTTATCGGATATACTAATATGACTAAGATAAAAGATAATTTAAAAGTTATTGCGGAAGATGATTTTAAAGGTGCTAATGATCTACTTTTAATAAATAACAATCTTTTAGAAATCAAAGCAGATATACTAATGCTGCTAGACGTAGGTAATAAAGAAGAGATAATTTTAACTGAAAATGAGATTCATAAAAATAATGAAGAAATTAAAAATTTAGTTGAGGATTATAAAACAACAATAACATTAGAAGAAGATAAAGATAACTTTGAAAAATTTGAGAAATATTTATCCGAATATGAAACTAAGAGAGAAAATGTAATAAATTTAGTAAAGAATAATGATTATGATATAGCAAAAGATGCAATTGTTGAAGTGAATTCGATAAGAGAACAAATGGAATTGATTTTAAAGAAAAGTATATCAATAAAGAATAAACTTGTTGAAGAAGATTATTATGAAAGTATGAATACATATAACTCTTCTAATAGGTTATTAATTACTATAATAATAATAAATTTAGTAATAGCAATTTTATTAATATGGATTATAACAAATACTTTAGTTAAGCAATTAAAAAAGATACTATTATTATCTAATGAATTAAGTAAAGGAAATCTTAATTACTCAATAGAGAGTAATAAGAATGATGAAATAGGAACAGCGATAAAATCATTAAACTCTTCAAAAGAAGCAATAAGAGAATTAGTCTATGAAATTAATGAAGAATCAAAAAATATAACTTCTTCAAGCGAAGAGTTATCTACAGTAACTGAAGAAGCTATGGCAAAAATCATGAATATAAATGAAGCTGCAGAACAGATATCACAAGGAATAGAGCAATTAAGTTCAACTACAGAAGAGATAAATGCATCTACTCAAGAAATTACTATAACTGCTGAAGAACTATATAATAAAGCTAAAAAATCAGATATTTCTGTAAAAGAAATAAAAAGTCGTGCAATGCAAGTTAAGGGAAAAGGTTTGAAATCTGTAGATAATGCAAAATCAATTTATAATGATAAATTAGGCAGTATAACAGAGGCTATGAGAGCAGGAGAAGTTGTAAAGGAAATAAAAGTGATGGCAGAAGCAATAGCTAATATAACTGAACAAACTAACTTATTAGCACTTAATGCAAGTATAGAAGCCGCTAGGGCTGGCGAACAGGGAAGAGGTTTTGCAGTAGTAGCTGATGAAGTTAGAAAGCTTGCAGAGGAATCAGCTTTAACTGTATCTAAAATACAATCTGTTATTGTACAAGTTCAAAATGCATTTACTAATCTTGCTACAAATGCAAATGATATTTTAGATTTTATAGAATATAATGTGTATCCTGATTATGAATTATTAATAGATACAGCTGAAAATTATGAAAAAGATACTTATTTAATAAGTAATATGGCAAGTGATATTGCAGAAGCTACAAAATTTATGTTGGAGAACTTAAATCAGGTAAGTAATGCAATAGAAACAGTATCAGCTACAGCAGAGGAATCATCAGCTACTTCTCAAGAAATAGTTATTAATATAAATGATTCTACATCAGCAATAGATGAAGTGACAAAATTGGCTCAAAATCAATCAGAATTAGCTGAGGTATTAAATGTAATGATACAAAAATTTAAAATATAATAATAGATAATTAGATGTAATATATTTTAAATATATTAAAAGTTATATATAATTTAATAAAGGATAATTTTGTTAAATGGAAAGTGTAATTTAGGGAGGGAACAATAAGATGTTTTTAAAAGAGTTAAATAAAGAAGAGTCTATAGCTTTTATAAATTTAGTTTCTATTTTTGCTGATGTAGACAATAAATTTGCTAAAGAAGAAAAAGTTTTATTAGAAGAGTATAAGGAAGAATTAGAATTAAGTGGTTCAGAAGTACATCATATGAAGTATGGTGAAGTTTTAGAGCTAATAAAGAAATCGAATGATAGGGCAAAAGTAATTGTATATTTTGAATTAGTTGGATTAGCGTTGGTTGATGGTGAGTATGAAGATGAAGAGGTGGATTTCTTAGAGAATCTAGCTTCTGAATTAAGTATTCCTAGATCTAAGAGGATTGCAATTGCAAATTATTTTTATAACTTTAAAGATGTATATGATTTTACAACTGTGGATGCAGATAATAATATAGAATTATTAAAGGAACAGGCAGAGAATATTTTAAAATAAAAATGCAAATAGATTTGTATTAAAGAATTTCTAATGGATAAAATAACACTATAACCAATTGGAGGTGTTATTATGAATAAAGAAAATGATGGAATGATTGGAAGATTGCCAATAAATATTAATAAAGAAGTACCAACACCAAATAGTGATGCAGAATCAATCAAGGCTTTGATTAAGAAATCTGGAGAAGTAGTAGGGTATGAGCTTTCAAATGGTGAACGAGTATCAAAAGAAGAAGGCGTTCAAATGGCTAAAAATGGTCAAATATCTGGCGTAGCGATTGGAGTTTCCAAAAAAGGTGAAGAATACTTAAGAAGTCTTCCAGATCAAAGTGAAAATAACAATTTAAGTTCATTACCAACAGTAGAGTAATTTAAAGTAAGATATAAGAATTTTATATATTTTTATATCTTACTTTATTTTTATTTAATTAATAAATAAAATAATTAATATTAAAAATGAATATTAAGTTACTTATTCACAAAGAGTTTACCTTTTGCCAATATAGTTTTATTGAAAATAATATATTAATTATGTAGAATTAAATTGAGTAAGGAAAGTAATTAATTATAGGGGAGAAAATGAATAAAATTATGGTTATTTTATTATTAATAGCATCAGTATTTGCATCATATAAACTGGCAGAAGAAAAAGGTCAAAATAAATTAATTTGGGCTGTAATAACAGCATTAGTTGGACCATTTGTATTGGCAATTCAATATTTGTTGTCATATTATAAAAATGGTTATGTTACAAAATAAGTAATTTAAAGTATAAAAATAATAAGTTAGATAAGAATGACAGTAGGGAGAAGTGTCTTATACAAATCTTCCTACTGTCATTTTATTTATATTAATTTCAGTAATAATATTTAATATGATAAGTTTAAATCTCTATTAATAGTTTTTATACTAGCTTTTATTGAGCAATTGATAAATGTTAAAGAAATATTTTTTGTTTTAAGGTATTTATAAATGTATCTTGAGTACTAATAAGAAACTTTCTAACTAATAATATCAATTATTTAACTAAAAAAGTTCAATTAATTTTTTATATGTCATTATATACATTAAGTCTAAGGTATATAAATATACAATACAGTGAGCTAAAAACTTTAAGAAGAATTTAAGGTGTTGATAAGTACATATTAATAAGTGGAAAAGTGTTAAAACTGTGGAAAGTTATCCACAAAATGTGGACAACTTGGAAAAACTGTTGAAAACTTTTTAAAAAGGTATTGACACAATATATATGTAAAGAATATATGTTTGTAACAATATGATGATTTTTGATGAAGAACACTAATATATGTAGTAGAATGTAATAGGTAATATTTTTAAGATTTGGATAATAAAATATAGTTATGCACAGTTTGTACAAAATGTGGATAAAAACTGTGGATAATGTTAAAATAATACTATAAATATAGGAAAAATAGGTGTTTTTAAAATTTAGCCTGTGGACAACTTATGATTTTATGAGAACTGTGGATAAAATATATGAAAAAAATGTTGAAAAAATTGGTTATAATTTTATTTAAGGAGAAAAATATGAAATACAATAAAAATATATATGAAGCAATATTTAAAAGTAGACCTAATAGATTTAATGCAAATGTTATATTAAATGGAGAAGAGATAGTAGTTCATGTTCCTAATACAGGAAGATGCAGAGAGATATTGAAGGAAGGAACAAAAGTATTTTTAAGAGAAGAATTAAATCCGAGCAGAAAAACAAAATATGATTTAATTGCAGCAATGAAAGATGACATATTAATTAGTATAGATTCCCAAGTACCTAATAAGGTTGTTAATGAAGCTTTAAATAATAAAAAGATTGATACTTTACATAAATATACTAAAATTAATAGAGAGAAAACTTTTGGAAAAAGCAGATTTGATTTTAAGTTGTCCACAGAGGGCGAGAGTGAAGTATATTATTTAGAAGTAAAAGGTGTAACTTTAGAAGATAGTGGACATTGTAGATTTCCAGACGCTCCTACAGAAAGAGGTGCAAGACATATATTAGAGCTTATAGAAGCGAAAAGACAAGGATTTGGTGCTGGTATTTTATTTTTGATTCAATTAGATAATGTTAAGACATTTTCACCTAATGACATAACTGACCCGGAATTTGGAAATGCATTAAGATTAGCAAAAGAAAATAATGTTGATATAATGGCATATAATTGTAAAGTTGAAAAAGATGGAATTGAAATAAATAAAAAAGTTGATATAATATTATAATCACTATATAAGAGAGAAGTTAAAAAATTATATATTTAATTCAAATATATAATTAATAAATAATATTTAAAGAAAGTTGTTATTTAGAGAAATAGTTATTTAGTTAATTAAGAGGTGTATTATGAAGTACAAGTTTTGTCCTTTATGTGGTAGAGGATTAGAGGAAAAGTATAGTTGGGATGAAGGCGGGGTACCATATTGTTCCCATGATGATGTGATGTTTTTTGATACTCCAAAGCCATGTATAATGGTAGCAATAATTAAAGACGATGAAATATTATTATTAAAGCAAAGTTATATATATAAAAATTCTAAGGTATTGTTAACGGGATACGTAGATAATAATGAGACAGCAGAAGAAGCAGTTTATAGGGAAGTGAAAGAAGAGGCTGGAATTGATATAAACAATATTACATATGTAGGCTCTGATTATGTTAAAGATAAAGAGATTTTAATGATAACATTCATGGCTGACTTTGTTTCTGGTAAAATTAATAAATCAGATGAAGTAGAAGGCATGGGATGGAGTAAGTTAGCAGATGCATTAGATGAAATGAAAGAGGATATAATTGGAACCAAAGTTGTAAAAAGGGTATTGGAGATAAGGAAATCTAAAGGTATATAAATGATTATGGAAATAGTAGATAGATTTATTAAGTTAAAATCTATCTACTATTTGTTTATTAACAAAATAAAAATAGTTAACATACAATTTAAATATAGTAATAAATTAGGAGAAGTAATGAAGTTTAAAGCAAATAAGTTAAAGGGGTTTGAAAATGAAGCTTTATATAGAGAATTCAAGATCAATGAAGTAGAATACAAATGGGCTTTACCTCTAAACTTTGATTTTAATCCTAGCATAATAGTTTATCATCATACTGCGGATAATAATATGACACCTCAAAAGATAGATGAAATCCATAAAGGAAGAGGATGGTCTGGAATAGGATATCACTTTTATATAAGAAAAGATGGTATAATATACAGAGGAAGACCAGAAAATTCAGTAGGTGCACATGCGCCAGGCGTAAATAGTAGAGCATTTGGAATAGCTGTGGAAGGTAATTTAAATAGCGAAAATTTAACTCAGAGTCAAATGAGCAGTATTATTGAGTTATCAAAATACCTAATGGAAAAATATAATATTAAAGATTTAAAAAGGCACAAAGATGTAAGAAATACAGAGTGTCCAGGAAAAAACTTTCCTTTTGAAGAAATTAAAACGAATTTAGGTATTTAAAAAGACAGTAAATAGATTTATATACTTATAAGTCTATTTACTGCCTTTTAATTATAAAATGTTTAATAATCAGCTCTATATATTTTAATAGATAAAATACTATCATTATAACTTATTTCAGCTTTATCTATCATCATTCCAACTAAAGAAAGTTCCCCCTCTAATTCACATTCGCCACCTAAGTTCCAATAATATTCTTCAACTTCATGTTGACGATTAGTATTTAGTATCTTTTTTAAATTATATAATTCAATATCATCAATTTCTTTAATATGACCCCAAATAAGGAATGAACTAGAATTATCTTCTGTATGAAATGTTAGATTAATATCATTAGCTCCTAATTTGTGAAGATAAGTCATTATTTCATTAATTATTCTCAGGTTTTTCTCAAATTTAAACTTCATGTTTTAAATATTCTCCTTTTTAAAGGTAGTAACAACTGGAATTAAAAGCATTGCAACGAATCCAGCAGCTAAACCATTATTATATAAATTAAGACCACCATGAAGGTATCCTATATTAGTAACCATATTTACATGTAAGAATCCGGCTAATATACCTATCTTAAAACCAAATTTCCCTGCTATAGGTGCAAGGGCTGTTGAAAATAAAATAGATAATATTAATGACGGGGAATTAATAGGATTAATATTTATTAAGGCTCCTATTAGAGCACCTAATATAATAGGAATTACATTTCTTATGTGCTTACCAAAGGCTCCGAATCCAATTATAGTGAAAATACCAGAAATGGTTGGTCCGTTTAAATCACCATTTAGAAGTATTACAAGGAAGGTTGATAAAAATCCAAGGATACCCATATTAATATAACAAGTATCTCCAAATAGTAAATAAAAATCGCTAACTAACCTACCTGGTTGTTTAAATAATATACCTAGTTTTTCTTTAGGGTCAGGATTATGAAGTAAGCCAAGTATAATCAAATATAGAGAAATTATAAATAAAAAGATGGATAAAATATAATTTGATTCGGTATTCCAGACCATTCTAGTTTCAAACTCTATTCCTACAGCCCTTAATATAGACATTAAGAGTGTAGCAAATAATCCGGCAGCAAAGCCTACATTATATAAATTATATCCATTATGAGATTTAATACAGTGAGAAGCTATGGGGGCCAACACAAATCCAGTAAGTATACCTATTCCATGGCCTAGAAATATTCCAGATAAAGTTGAAAAGTTATCTGTAAAACTAAGTTGACTTACAGTTGGAGCTAATGTGGTTGAAAGTAGTGCCACTAAGCTATAATTAAGAAAAGGTTCTTTTTGATATTTTGAATAAAGATAAACACCTATTATTATTGGCCATATATTTAATAAATTTTTGCCGAAGAAGGAGAAGCCAGTCATTAGCCATAATGACATAATAGTTGATCCATTAGGCTTTACACCTATAAATATCAAAAGTAACATAGATAGAATACTGGTCAAAGCAGAATTAAATAAAGATGCACCAATTCCACCAATTTCAACATAATCAGTTATTAAAATATCTGGACTTAAAATTATTTTTTTTAATCCATGAAATATTTCAATGGGAGAATCTAATATTAGTGCAACAAAGATAAAAAATAAATACATTATTAATAAAACTACATAGGGGGGATAAAATCTCCTCTTTTTTATATAAATCACCTCTCAAAAATTATTATTTATATTATAAATTTATAAAAAATATATTGATAAAAATAATTTAATCTAATAAAATTATTTAGTTATGTATATCTTAATATATGTTTAAGGTAGTATAATATAATTATAGCTTAAAAATAATTAGAGTTAAATATAATATAGGAGGAGTTTGGTATGGATGGGAAAAAAATTAAACAGGTACCAGAGATAAAAGGATTATTAAGAAGTCATGTGATAGAAGTTCCTTCTTGCATAAGAGATTGCAGTGGAATAAAAATATTTGGAAAAAGAATAAAATCTTTATTATTTACTACAGATGTTGCCATTATAAGAAATACCAATGCAGATGCTATAATAGCAGTATATCCCTTTACTCCTCAACCACTTATAACACAAGCCTTAGTTATGGCAGCAGATGTACCTGTATTTTGTGGGGTAGGTGGAGGAATAACTCAAGGGAAAAGAGTAGTTAATTTAGCTTTGGATGCAGAATTTAAAGGGGCAATGGGAGTAGTTGTGAATGCTCCTACGGCAAATGATATTATAAGAAAAATACGAGAAACGATAGATATACCGGTAATAGTTACTGTAGTTTCAGAATGCGAAAATGTTGCTGAAAGAATTGAAGCCGGAGCAACAATACTAAATGTTTCTGGAGGTAAAAATACACCAAACATTGTAAGGAAGATAAGAGAGCAATTTCCGGCTTTTCCTATAATAGCTACAGGTGGACCGACAGAGGAAACTATAATGAGAACTATAGAGGCAGGAGCTAATGCAATAACATATACTCCACCACCATCTGGTGATGTGATGGGAAGTCTAATGGATAAATACAGAGATCTAAACTAAGTTAAAATATTTAATCAATAAAAATATAGAATAATAAGAGAAAAGGTGTATAATAATATATAAGACTAATGACCAAGGTAGAGGCGCTGTTATTAATAGTATTTATAATGAGCTTTGCAAAGTGATGAATTATAAAGAAAGGATTAACAGCCGAAGAAATATATCATTGCAATGATTTATTTCTGGGGATGCATATAATATATGTATCACTGTCACGTAAGTGGAGGGCTACAAGGCAATAATTATAAATTTTATTATTATATGCTAAATATACCTATAGCCTTTAATTTCACTTAAGGAAATCTACCACTATGGAAAAGCCATAGTGGTTTTGTTTTATAATTCATACAAGTATATTTTGGAGGAGATTATATGATACTTTTTGGGGCAAGTAAAATAGAAGAAAATAATTTAATTATTGGGGGCATAAAGGCAAAGGATTTAGCAAAAGATTATGGGACTCCGTTATATGTAATGGATGAACAGCTTCTAATAGATAATTGTAGAGATTATGTAAAATACTTTAAAGTTAATTCTGAGAATAATAGAGTAGCTTTTGCGGGGAAAGCTTTTTTGACATTAGAAATGTGTAGGCTTATAGATCGCGAAGGACTTTATTTAGATGTTGTTTCTGGTGGTGAACTATATACAGCATATAAGGCTAACTTTCCTATGGAGAAAATATATTTTCATGGAAACAATAAAACTTTAGAAGAAATAGAGTTTGGAATTAAACTAGGAGTAGGAAGGTTTATAGTAGATAACCTATGGGAAATGACAAAGATAAATGAGATATCTGAAAAGTATAATAAGGTTCAAAAGGTTTATTTAAGACTTACACCAGGAATAGAAGCTCATACTCATGAGTATATTAAAACTGGTCAGATAGATTCAAAGTTTGGGTTTGCACCAGTAGGTAATATAATTATGGATGCTATAAAAAAAGCTTTAGAATTAGAAAATATAGAATTAGTAGGTCTTCATTGTCATATAGGATCACAAATATTTGAAACAGAGCCATTTGCTGATGCTGCAGAAGTAATGATAAACTTTATTAATAATATAAGACAAGAAACAGGTCATATGATTGAAGAGCTAGATTTAGGTGGAGGCTTTGGTATTTATTATTCAGAAGGAGATAAACCAAAAGAAACAAAAGAATATTGTGATACTATATTAAATAGAGTTAATGAAGTATGTAATAAATTATCACTTAAAAAACCTATCTTAACAATAGAGCCAGGAAGGTCAATTGTAGCTAATGCAGGAACAACATTATATACTATAGGGTCAATCAAGGAGATACCAGGTGTTAGAAAATATTTAGCTATAGATGGTGGCATGACAGATAATATAAGGCCAGCTTTATATGAAGCAAAATATGAGGCCTTAATAGCTAATAAGGCGAGCGGAAATATAGAGAGTAAGGTTACCGTAGCTGGCAAGTGCTGTGAATCAGGAGATATTTTATTACAAGATATAAATCTTCAAGAAGCAGAAAGTGGAGATATACTTGCAGTTCTATCAACTGGAGCTTATGGATTTTCTATGTCTAGTGGATATAATAAAAATTTAAGACCAGCAGTAGTATTTGTAAGGAATGGTGAAGCAAAGGTTGTATGTAAAAGACAAAGTTATGAAGAGTTATTAATTAATGAAATATAATATTAGAGAAAAAACAGGGTAAATGGAATTCATTTGCCCTATTTTTAATAATAGATACTCTATTTAAATTTTTAATAAATATGATATACTAGAATATAATCTAAAAAAAAGCGAGGTGAGTAATAAAAGTATTATTATGGAGAAAAGGGAATATATAGTAGATAGAATCGAGAGTAATTACGCTATATTGGAAATAGAATCCAATAAGTTAATTAGTGTTAAAAAAAGTGATATAATAGGAAATGTAAAAGAAGGAGATATTTTATTTAAAAAAGATAACTTTTATTTTATAGATGAAGAAGCTACCAAATTAAGACGTGAAAACATTAATACTATGATGAAAGGATTATGGGAAGAATGAGTGAGAGTAATAATGTAAATGAAGGAATTAATATAGAAGAAGGTAAGAAAGATAGTAATTCTAAGAAAAGCTTTATTACTGAATGGGGAATTCCAATAATTTCAGCGATAATATTAGCTTTCCTTATAAATAAGTTCTTATTATTCAAAGTTTTAATTCCGTCAGAATCAATGGTACCTACATTAAATGTTGGAGATAGACTTTTTGTTACAAGAGTATATAATCTAGAAAAGCTTAAACGAGGGGATATTATAGTATTCCACTCAGAAGAACTTCAAGATTCATTAATTAAAAGATTAATAGGATTACCAGGAGATAAAATAAAGATAGAAAATGGTAGAGTATTTGTAAATGGAGAAGAATTACAAGAAAATTATATAGGTGCTGAAGACAATTTTAATGGAGAGTATGAAGTACCAGAAGGAAAGTACTTCTTTTTAGGAGATAATAGACTTTGGTCAAAGGACTCAAGATATTGGATTAATCCATATATTGATGGTGAAGACATAAGTGGTAAGGCTCAAATAAAAGTGTATCCCTTTGATCAAATTGGTAAAATAAAATAAAGATACAAAGAAAGGAAGAGCTATGGAAAATAAGAACACAGAAGAAAATAATAATAATAGAAAGCAGCATAGTTTATTTTATGCAGTAATGGCATTTCTATTTTTATACGCTTTTACTTCAACTAAAAATTTTATGACCACTCAAGAAATAAGTTATAATGAATTTTTAAATATGGTAGAAAATAAGCAAGTAGAAAGTGTTATAATTTCATCTACAGAAATAAAGATAATACCTAAAAATGATGAAAATAATAAGAGTACAGGAAAGGTATTGTATACTGGTAACGTTGATGACCCTAATTTAATAAATATTTTAAATGAATCACAAGTAGAGTTTAAAGGGGAGCCAGTACAAAATAATTTTATAGCAGAATTTATTTTTAGCTGGATAATAATGCCGCTAATACTTTTCTCTATATTTAGATTTTTAGCCGGAAGAATTGGTAAGAAAATGGGCTCATCTCCTATGATGGGAATGGGAATGGGAAAAAGTAATGCCAAAATCTATAAAGAAAATGATATAAAAATAACTTTTGATGACGTTGCAGGGCAAGATGAAGCTAAAGAATCATTAAAAGAAATAATAGATTATTTAAATAATGCTAGTAAATATACAGAAATAGGTGCTAAACTTCCAAAAGGAGCTCTTTTAGTTGGGCCTCCTGGAACAGGAAAAACATTATTAGCAAAAGCAGTAGCTGGTGAAGCTAATGTTCCATTTTTATCGATATCAGGTTCAAACTTTGTAGAGATGTTTGCGGGAATGGGAGCAGCAAAAGTAAGGGATCTTTTCCAAGAAGCAGAAAAAAATGCTCCATGTATCATATTTATAGATGAGGTAGATTCTATAGGTAAAAGTAGAGATTCTCAGATTCAAACTAATGATGAAAGAGAACAAACACTAAATCAATTATTGACACAAATGGATGGATTTGATTCAACTAAAGCAATAGTTGTTTTAGCTGCTACAAATAGACCAGAAATATTAGATAAAGCATTATTAAGACTTGGAAGATTTGATAGAAGAGTAATAGTAGATAGGCCGGATTTAAAAGGAAGAATAGATATATTAAAGGTTCACTCTAAAGGAGTAAAACTTGGAGATGATGTAAATCTAGAAGAAATTGCAAAAAGTACTCCTGGAGCAGTAGGAGCAGATCTTGCTAATATAGTAAATGAAGCAGCTTTAAGAGCCGTAAAGCACGGTAGGGAATTTGTAATGCAGGAAGATTTAAGGGAAGCTGTAGAAGTTATAATAGCAGGTAAGGAAAAGAAGGATAGAATTCTTTCTCCTATGGAAAAGAGAGTAGTTGCATTCCATGAAGTAGGTCATGCACTTGTTGCTGCATTATTAGATAAAACAGATCCGGTTCATAAGATAACTATTGTTCCTAGAACTATGGGAGCGTTAGGATATACAATGCAATTGCCAGAAGAAGAAAAATACTTAGTATCAAGAGATGAGTTAACAAGTCAAATAATGGTTATGCTAGGTGGTAGATCTGCAGAAGAGGAAGTATTTAACTTAGTTTCAACAGGTGCTTCTAATGATATAGAAAGAGCTACACAAACAGCTAGAAGTATGGTTACTATTTATGGGATGACAGATAAATTTGATATGATGGCTTTAGAGTCTGTTCAAAATAGATATTTAGATGGAAGAGCAGTAAGAGAATGCAGTGATGAAACTTCAACTTTAGTAGACGACGAGATATTAAGAATAATAAAGACTTGTCATGAGGACACTAGAAAGTTATTAAAGGAAAATAGAGATTTACTTGATAAAATTTCAGAGTATTTATTAGAAAAAGAAACTATATTTGGTGATGAATTCATGGGATTTGTTTATGATAAATATCCAGAACTAAGAGATAAGAAAAAGAAAAAGATTGAAGATTCAAGTGAAGTTATAGAAGTAGAAGAAATAACAGAAGTTTAAAAATAACGAAAAATGGATAAATTAATGAGAGGGTGTACATGATTTATTGTTACACTCTTTCTTAATGATATAAATTTAAAATCAAAGGGGGATCAGCTCTTGGATAAAATAGAATTATTAAAAGAAGATGAAAACTTAAAAAATACATTAAATATTCTTAATGAAGAAACCTTAAAATATATAGATAAGAGAAAAAGCATTTCAGAATATATACTTGATTACAGAAAAAAATATATAGAAGAATATAGAGATGATGAAGATAAGTTAATGGAATACTTTGATCATGAAAGATATATCAAAGAAGAGTCATATAAAATGATAGATAAAAAATTAGGTGAATTTGTTAAACTTAAGGAGTCTCCATACTTTGGAAAAGTTGGTTTTATAGATGATGGATATTCAGAAGAGCTATATATAGGTAGATATGGATTGACTCCAGAAGGAAGTTATGATCCTGTAATAGTGGATTGGAGAGCGCCAGTTGCATCTTTATTTTATAAAGGAATGCTTGGAGAAACCAGTTATAAAAGTCCGCAAGGAGAAATACCAGTAGATATATTATCAAGAAGACAATTAATTATAAAAAAGGCTAAATTAGAAGGATATTTTGATTCTGATATAAATATACAGGATGAAATACTACAAATGGTTCTATCATCTAATTCCGGAGAAAAGCTTAAGGATATTGTAAATTCGATACAAAAAGAACAAGATGAAATAATAAGAGCTGATAGAAATAAAGTGGTAGTTGTAAATGGAGTTGCAGGTTCAGGGAAAACAACTATAGCTCTCCATAGAATAGCATATCTTTTATATAATTTTAGAGAACAATTAACAGATAAAGTTCTTATTTTAGGACCAAATGACATATTCATGGATTACATTTCAGAGGTATTACCTAATTTAGGGGAGACAGCAGTTATTAATGAAACATTTTTATCTTTTGCATATAAGGAAATAGGCTTAAATGAACCTGTAAGAGATATAACATCTTATTTAGAAGAAGTACTAAAAGGTAATGAAAAGATAATTGAAGATATAAAATATAAGTCATCAAATAAGTTTATAGAAGTATTAGATAAGAAAATAGAAGATATAGAAGAAAACTATTTTAAGATAGAATCAGTAAGATTTTTAGATAAAGAAATAGTTTCTATGGATGAAATAGAAGAGCTTTTTGAGAAACATTATAAATACATGCCTATATTTAGAAGAAGTCAAAAAATAAAGAGAATATTATTTTCAAAGATAAAAGATAAAAGAGATGAAAAAGTAAGAGAAATTAACCTGAAGGCACAAGAAGAAAAATCAAAGCTATCTGCTGATGAATTAGTAATTGAAGAAAATAATATTGAATTTAGAAGAAGAATTGCTATAAGAGATATAGTAAGAGAAGTTATGAAATCTAAATCTGAAATAGAAAAATGGATAGAAAATGAAGATATTGTAGATATATATAAAGAGTTTATAAATATTGAAACTATTTCGTATTTAGATTTAGCTGGTATTTTATACTTAATGATAAAATTAGATGGAAAGAAAGCTAATACAGAAATAAAGCATATAGTTATTGATGAAGCTCAAGATTACAATATGTTACAGTTCTTAGTTTTGAAGGAGTTAACAGGATGTAGAAGCTATACTATTGTTGGAGACTCAAACCAAAGACTTATAAAAGCCGAAGAAGTACCAGCTATGCTGAAACTAAAAGAAATTTTTGGCGGATTTTTTAGTTTATTTGAGCTTAAGAAGAGTTATAGATCAACCTATCAAATAATGGAATATGCAAGTAAACTTTTAGATGAAAATGCAGTTGTTCCATTTGTAAGAAAAGGTGAATTTGATGTATTAGAAACAATAGTACCAAAAGATGATAAAGACGATTTAATAGATGTAATATTAAATTTATTAGAGGACTATAAGGAAGAAAAGTATGAAAATATAGCTATAATAACAAAGGATAAAGAAGAATTAAATATTATATCTCCAGAACTTAAAAATTATACAAATATATTGGCATTCAATGGTGAAGATGTAGTGTATAAAGGGGGAAAGGTATTAATACCATCCTATTATGCTAAAGGGTTAGAATTTGATGCTGTAATAATTGTTGATTTTGATGAAAATACCGATAATTTAATTAAATATATAATGTGTACTAGGGCATTGCATAGATTGTCAGTTATTAAAGTAAGATAAGTTTTATATAACTAGTATGAATATAATTTGAAAAAATATAGTAAGTTTATTTTTACTATATTTTTTCTTTTTTCAAATTAAATATTAAAAATTATTTGTGAAATTTCACAATATATTTAATTTTTTATTAGTCATAATTTAAGAAAAGTGTATATTGAAGTTAATAACATTGAAATAAAAAAAAAAGATACTATAATAAAATCATAAGATCTTTGTAAACGATATTCAATAAGGGGGTTAGAGTGTGGAGTGCTTTTATGAACAGTTTCAGACTAAAGATTACGGAAGTTTAGAAAAGATACTAAATATTTTATCTAAGGTTTCACTAGTTATTGCAATATTGTTTGCAGCAATGTTAAATTTAGTATTTGCAGCAGTTTTTGGTCTAATATACTTAGTAATCTTTATTTTATCTAGAAATCTTATAGTTGAGTATGAATATGAGCTTACAGCAGATGAGCTAGTTATATTCAAAATAATGAATAAGAGTAAAAGAAAACAAATAGGAAGCTTTAATATCAGAGAAATATCAAGTGTTAAAAGTCCAGAAAGACTTGAAAAGAGTAATAGTAAAATTATAAAAGCCTATTTAGAAGAGGCTGGATTAAAAGACATGGTTTATATGACAAAAACATCTCAAGGTGTTGTAGGGTTTCAATTGGCAATGGATGAAAATTTAACAAATTTAATTAAAAGAGTTAATCCATTAGCATTTTATTAATATATAAATTTGGAGGAGAAAATTATGGCAGGTTTAAGTTTAAAAAATATTCAAAAAGTATATGAAAATGGATTTAAGGCAGTTCAAGATTTTGATTTAGATATTGAGGACAGAGAATTTATAGTATTCGTTGGACCATCAGGATGTGGTAAGTCAACTACATTAAGAATGATTGCTGGATTGGAAGAAATATCTGGAGGAGAATTATACATTGACGATAAGTTAGTAAATGATGTAGCTCCAAAAGATAGAGATATAGCGATGGTTTTCCAAAACTATGCATTATATCCTCATATGACAGTATATGAAAATATGGCATTTGGACTAAAGCTTAGAAAATTACCAAAGCAAGAAATAGATGATAAAGTTAGAGAAGCAGCAAAGATATTAGATATAGAACATCTTTTAGATAGAAAGCCAAAAGCTTTATCAGGTGGACAAAGACAAAGAGTTGCTATGGGAAGAGCTATAGTTAGAAGTCCTAAAGTATTCTTAATGGACGAACCTTTATCAAACCTTGATGCTAAGTTAAGAGTTCAAATGAGAATAGAAATTTCAAAATTATATAATAAATTAAACACTACATTTATATATGTAACACATGACCAAACAGAAGCTATGACTTTAGGAACAAGAATAGTTGTTATGAAGGATGGCGTTATTCAACAAGTTGCTTCACCAACTGAAATTTATAACCATCCAGCTAATCTTTTCGTTGCAGGATTTATAGGAAGTCCTCAAATGAATATGACATATGGACAAAACCTTGTTAAAGATGGAAAAAACTATGTTAAGGTATTTGATAAGTTAATTGAAATTCCAGCTGAAAAAGCTAAGATAGTAAAAGAAAAGAATGCTGAAAACATAGAAGTTATAGTTGGTGTAAGACCTGAAAATATCTATCATTCAAAAGAAGAGTTAGCTGCTTCAGGAGTAGTTACTTTTAAAGGTGAAGTTGATTTAAAAGAAAATCTAGGTGCAGAAACATATATCCACGTTAAAAAGGATGGAGCAAACTTTATAATAAAATCTAGAACAGGTGCTGATTATAAGATTGGAGATCCAATAGAATTTGGATTTGATTCTAATAAAATCCACATTTTTGATAAAGAAGAACAAAATACAATATTCTAGTACAAATTATTAAGTATAAAATATTATATAGTAATTAAAAGTAACAGGCTTAAGGACAATAAAATCCTTAAGCCTGTTAAATAATTTATAAAGATAAATGGGAGGAGTCTAGAGAAGATAATAAAATTGAAAATAAAGTAATAGTCTTAATAATTATCATTATTTTAACTACTATATATAGTTTATCTATTATGAACATAAAAAATACTAATATTTTTTTCTTCGAGTTCAAAAGTAATATAAAATAATGAGTTAGATAATTTGTATAAAGGTATTAAGGATTTAAAGATATCTACATTACAATTAAAGATGAAAAATTAAAAAGGATATAACGAAACGTGATACCCTTCTAAGTCCTTGATTTTACTAGCTTGGTGGAGATTTATATTAGTTTTTTAATTCTTTCACTCATCATTAACTTTTCCAATAACTTAAATTTCATCAATTATCACATTAATTATCCATTGGCTATTATTAACTATCAATTAAAAAGAGGCTATTTCACTAAAATTAGTGCATAACCCCTTTTAAATTCATGAATCTATTTATTGTTAGTATAATTTTTTTCAGCTTGCTCCCAGTTAACTACATTCCACCAATTATCTATGTATTCAGCACGTCTATTTTGATATTTAAGATAATATGCATGTTCCCAAACATCAATACCTATAATAGGAGTTAAACCTGAAGATATAGGACTATCTTGATTTGCTGTAGATATAATTGATAATTTACCATCCTTATCGGATACTAACCAAGCCCATCCAGAGCCAAATCTGCCTAATGCAGCTTCTTTAAATTTATCTTTAAAGTTATCATAAGATTCAAAATCTCTATTGATTGCATTTAATAAATCTCCTTTAGGACTTTGATTCTTAGTGGGAGACATTATAGACCAAAAGAATTCATGGTTATATACTCCGCCTGCATTATTTTTAACAGCTTCTCTAATATCATCTGGTACTGATTCTAAATCTTTTAAAAGTCCTTCCAATCCTTTAGAGAATAATTCAGGATGTTTAGCAATGGCTTTATTTAGATTATCGACATAAGCTTTTTCATGCTTATCATGATGAAGCATCATTGTTTCTTTATCAATATAAGGCTCCAATGCGTCATAATCATATGGCAATGGCTTAAGTTCAAATTGACCATCACCTAATTTATTACTTTTTGCTGAAGCTGTAGGAATTAATGTTACAAGGGAAACAAAGGATAAAGCTATTAAAAATAATAAACTAAATTTCTTTTTAATTTTCATTATTATTCACCTCCTGCCTTAGTATTTGTCTAAAATGATTATTTTATAAATAAATTATGTAAGTGATATAATAAATATATTAAAGTTTAATAACTAAACTGAATTTGGAGGAGCTATGGAAGAATTAATAAAGAATAATCCAATAAGTATAATATATTTTAGTGGTTCAACTTGTGGAGCTTGTGATGCAATAAAGGAAAAAGTTCAAGTAATAATTAAAGAGTATGAAGAAATAAAATTTTTAGAAATTAATGCTATAGAAAATAAAGAATTAGCAGCTCAACATGATATATTTTCTTTACCTATTTTATTATTATTTATTAATGGGAAAGAAGCACTAAGGGTTGGAAGATATTTTGATGTATTAGATTTTAAGAATTCAATAAATAGATATTATAATTTAATTTAAAAATAAGGATACAGTTAATAACTGTATCCTTATTTTTAAGAATTTCTTAATAAATATGATACTAACCTTGTAACTTTTATAAATTAACATTATTAATATGAAGGTTACTTAATATCTACATTATGATAAAATATTAATAAAAAATATTCGGGGGAGTTATGAGTAAATTAAACATTTTAGTAGTAGATGATGATAAAGAAATTACAGAAGCAATAGAAATTTATCTTATTAATGAAGGTTATAATGTCCTGGTTGCTTATGATGGAGTGCAAGCTTTGAAGATAGCTCGAGAAGAAGATATACATTTAATAATAATGGATTTAATGATGCCTAATCTTGATGGAACTAGAGCAACTATTGAATTAAGAAAGGAAAAAGAGATACCAATAATAATGCTTTCAGCGAAATCAGAGGACTCTGATAAAATATTAGGACTTAATTTAGGCGCTGATGATTACTTAACTAAACCATTCAATCCTTTAGAACTTATAGCAAGAGTAAACTCACAAATAAGAAGATATACTAGATTTTCATCAATGACTAATGATAAAAACAAAGAAATAATTGCAGTGGGTGGATTAGAGTTAAATAGGCTTAATAAGGAAGTAAACGTTAATGGTAAGGAAGCAAAGTTAACTCCACTAGAATTTAAAATATTAAGTCTTCTTATGAGTAATTTAGGAAGGGTGTTTTCAATAGAAGAAATTTATGAAAGAGTCTGGAATGAAGCCCCTTATAATGTAGATACAGTAACTGTCCATATAAGGAGGATAAGGGAAAAGATAGAGATTGATCCTAGAAATCCTCAGTATTTAAAGGTGGTGTGGGGAGTTGGATACAAAGTTGACAAAAAATAAAATTTTAAAGGATTTAGAAAAGTATATAATATTTATCTTAGTAATATTTTTCGCTATTTCTTTAATGGGAACGTTGCGAGAGTATAAAAATTTTAACTTGTATTTTGGTGATAGTATTTATAATAATTCTTTAGTAAAAAACAAAATTGTAGTTTTAGATAGTAACCTAAATGATTATACAAAGCTCTTTTTAGATTTAGATGGAAAGAAAAAAGAAGATATTTATAATAAGAAAGTAGAAGAATTTAAGCTAGAAAAGGAGAACCGTCTAAAAGAAGCTGAAGAAAATATAAGAGAAAAAGCTAAAGATATGAATGTAGCAGAAGCGGAAATTAAAAAACAAATAGAAGAGGCAAAGAAAATAATTATGGAAGAAGATAACTCTGTAGATGATTATTTTAATTATGTTCGAGAATTCACCAATAATATTCTTTATGATAATGAAAATATACAGTTTTTCTTTAAAGATAGCTCAGGTGCTAAAATTACAAACATAGAAGACAGTAATATTGAAAAGCAAATAGAAGAAAAAGAATTTGCAAATAATGAACAATATTACTACATGTATTTTGCAAACTCTAAAGTAAAGGAAGATGGAAAGACTTATTCAGAAGAATTATCAAGTATATATGATTTATTAAAGTATAGTAGTGAGGATTTAATTAGGTTTTATAGAATACCTAAAGAATTGAAACAAGGAGATCTTCTATATGATGCGTTTAAAGAAAGAAAAGAAGCTTCGTCAATTTTAAATAGAAAAATTGCTATATCATCTATAGTAGGAGTTTTTATTTTAGTATTTGCTTTTATAATTTATAAGAGAAGAAAAAATAACTACACTAATTATATAGAAGATTTATTAATCAAAATCCCCATAGATATAAGAGCAATAATTTTTCTATATAGTCTTAATATATTAAATTCATTAATATTTAATGTGATACCTTATTATGGAAATAACAATTATTCTAATGGAGTTATTTTAAGAGCTTATATTTTAATTATTATAGATTATTATTTCTTAAAAGATTTAATTTTGATATTAGAAAATAAGAGAAATAAGGGAAAAGTATTAACATTAAAGATATATGAATATCTTTCCAAAATCATAAAAGATAGTGAATTTATAAAAACTAATAAATTTAAGTTTATATCTATTATATTTTTGTCTGCATTAGCTATATTTTGTTTGTGGTTAGAATCATTTGTATTTTTGTCATATGGGTTTATGGTATTTTCTAGAGCTTATATATGTATATATTTAATATTTACCTCAATTTTATCTGTAATGATATTTAGAGAAATTACTATATTAGAATCTCAAACATTAAGAATAGCTAAAGGAAATTATAAGGTTGATTTAAAAGCAGATAAGATATTAGTTTTAAAAAATATAGAAAACAATCTGATTACTATTGAAGATGGTCTAAAAGAAGCTTTGGGTAAAGCCATAACTAGTGAAAAAATGAAAAGTGAATTAATTACTAATGTTTCTCATGATTTAAAAACACCGCTAACTTCTATTATTAATTATATTGGTCTCCTTAAAGAAGAAAATATAACTGATGAAAAAAGAAGTAAGTATTTAGAAGTATTAGATATGAAATCTAAAAGGCTAAAAATATTAATCGAAGACTTATTTGAGGCTTCAAAAGCAGTTTCTGGTAATATGACTTTTGAGAAAGAAGATTTAAATATAGTTTCATTATTACGACAAGTTATTGGGGAATTAGAAGAAAAGATTACTCAAGCTAATTTAGATATAATAACTAAGTGGCCAGAAGATAAAGCAATAGTATATATAGATGGACGAAAAACTTTTAGGGTTTATGAAAATTTGGTAAATAATATAATTAAATATTCTATGAAAAACTCAAGAGTATATATAGATGTAATTAATAGTGAAAATGAAGTGAAAGTAATAATGAAAAATATTTCTGCTTATCAAATTGATTTTACTTCAGAGGAAATTATTGAAAGGTTTAAAAGAGGAGATAAATCAAGAAGTACTGAAGGTTCAGGATTAGGACTTTCTATAGCAAAAAGTATAGTTGAGCTTCAAGGTGGAAATTTTGATATAGAAATTGATGGCGATTTATTTAAAGTAATTACAACATTTAGAAAGTAAAGATAGAGAAGGCTTTTAACCTTCTCTATCTTTTTTTAGTAATTTACTAATTTTCATCTTCATCAATTAAATCATCAAGGCTAAGCAATTCCTCTTCTGAATTTTCATTAAGTGAGCTATTATCTCTATAAGTTATTTGATTAATAGCTTGATATATTTTTTCTAAAAGATAATTTTGTATTCTTCTAGCTTTGTAAGTTTTATTAAAAATAATAAAACTCCATACTCCTATGATAGAAAAAGTTATCATGAATAAAGCACCAATGCTATAAAAAACTATTTGAAAAATTTGAACAGCTAAATCCATATAATATTACCTCCAAATTTTATATAAAAATATTATAGCATACAAAATAAAATAGTTTAGTACAAATTCAAATAAATGTATAAATTTTCATGATAGTGTTTACTATTAGCATTAGATGTCTATAATTTAGAAAGATAATAATCATAAGGAGAAGCATGTATGAAGAAAATAATAATATTAGTAGCAACAACTGCATTATTGATAGGTTTTTTGCTAGGATTTATAGAAGTTGTAAATCAAGAGCCAACTCAAAATAAAGAAGTATTTACATATTCAGTATCTACTGTACCAACAGATTTTAAATCTGTAGGAAGTCTAGATAAGAGAATACAAGATATAGTATGTGCAACTAGTAGGGGATTAGTTGAATTAGATGCTTCTAAAAATATAGTTCCTTCATTATCAGAAGGAGTTGAAGTAAGAGATGATGGATTAGAATATGATTTTAAGATAAGATCAGATATATATTGGAGTGATGGAACTCAAATAACACCCAAGGATATAGTAACTTTTTTTAGGGAGATATTAACAGAGGAAAAAGAAGAAAATATAGGTGCATTGTTAAATGTGTACGGAGCAAAAGCATTTAGGGATGGATCAGGATCTTTTACAGAAAATGTTGGAATAACTTCAGGGGAAGATAATGTTATTTTTAGGTTAAACTCAAAAGATGATAAGTTTATTGAAGAATTAACAACACCACAATATAGGCTTAGAAAGAATGTTTTATTATGGGAAAATATAAGACAAAACTATGATGAATTAATTTATTCAGGATACTATAATATTTCAGAGATGACAATGAGTGAGTTAATCCTTAATAGAAACAGTAGTACAAATGCGGATATGGTAGCAACAATTAAGATAGTTGCAGATGAAGGTGAAGAACTAGCTATGGCAGCTTTTGAGGTAGGGGGAAGAGATATAGTGATAAATCCACCTAAGAGCCAATTAAGTAGACTAAGTAGCGAAGAGAGATTACTAACATTAGAATCAAATAAAGCTATGTATTTAACATTTAATCCTAATGGTGATTCTATACCTGTAGAGGGTAAAAAAGATATATATGGGTTATTAAATGAGGCTATAGGGCAGTATCAACTAGAAAATAGCATGTTTATAGAATTAGCTGAGGGAAGTTATTTTAGAGAAGATAAAGGCGATTTAGCTAAGCTTCAAGCTAGAAAAGTTATGAGCAATAATACAGCTGAATGGAGTAAACCAGAGAAAATTTCTTTAGTTGCTGAAGAAAGTACTCAAAATAAAGAAATTTGTGAATATATAGCAAAGTGGTTTGAAAACAATACAGATATGTATTTAAGTTATAAATTAATTACTAAAGATGAAATGAATTCTATTAAAGATGTTAATTATTATGATATAGCATTAATTCATGGTGATTCAAATTTTTCAGGAGATAGTTCTATATATAATACATTAGTAAACTTTCTTCCAGATAAGTATAAAGATCAATTGTTATTAGCAAAAACAGAAGGGGAGAGAGTAGAATTATTTTCAAAATTAGAAGATGATTTATTTAACACATATCAAGTTTTACCATTAGCATTTTACAATGATAATATAGCTATAAATAGTAAAATAAAAAATATGCTATTAGATGGCAATGGCAATATAGATTACAGTAAAATAGAAAAATCATAAAGACTGAGCTTTGCTCAGTCTTTATGATTTAGTTTGATTATTTAATCACTGTCTTGATTACTAGAATCAGCTATCAATTCATTATTTTCAATATTCTCAAACTCTTCATCTTCAACTTCTGATATATCTTTTTCTGATAGAGTGTCTTCATTATTTTCGTCTTCTATAATAGGAGTATTAGAATCATTCCTATATGAAGGATCTGGATCTAGTAGATTTATTTCACGCATAAAATCATCTTTAAATAGAAAAATTATTAATTGATATATATACATGTTTTTAAAACTATCAAAGGATGATCCTGATGTTGAGAATGAATCTCTTTTTTTAGAGTAAGAAATACTTTTGTTAAAAATTGGAGCTATTCCTAAACTTGTAGGTGTTGAAGTTGTAGGCATTCTAAAAAAGTTTTCTTCCAACATATCAGCTGAATTTAGGGTTAATCCCCTATATCTTTCTGCATCATCTAGAGTAGGTGCTTCAGGCCAAGAAGTTATTAAACCAGAATTTATGAAGTATTTTCTGTATAATGATGAAATCATATTTTTATATTCACTATATTTATTGAACTCTTTTGAGTACATAACAATAGCTAAGAAATAGAAGGTAATATCAAAACAGGAATACTTTAAATCCTTTTTACCAGAAAGTTTAAGGAAAACTTCCTTTTCATCATCATATAAAGATACTAATTTATTGATAATTTCTTTGGCTTTTTCATTAAATGTGATCATTTGAGTATGTTTAAATGATAACATTAAGTTTATTGAGAATAAGCATGTAAAATCTAAAGAGTCGATGTAATAGTCTTTTTCATCAAATTTATTAATAAGAAAGTCTGTTAAATCTATTATTAACACTTGAGCATCGGAATTTTTTGAATGACTATAAAAAATATTTGTTGCAGTAAGGATTTTACATATTTCTTCAAATGAACATTCATATATTTTCTCTTTAAACTCATTAAGCATTTGTAATATTTCTAGTGAAAATTTATTATAGTCTTCTGAAATTTCATCTTGTGGATATAATATTGAATATAAGTTATAAGCAACCATCATAAAAGCTTGGTCAGAAAATTTAAATTTATTATTTTTATCTGTAAGGTTAAATCCCTTATGGTTGTTTTCTGAGAGATTTTTTTTCTCAGTAAAAATTCCTTCATTATTTCTTAAGTTCACTGAATAAAAATCAAGTTGTTCTTTAGATAATTTTTTGTATATCTTAGAATAAGAATATAATTTTTCATCGGCATCTTTAAATCTTAAGTAATAAGTAGTTAAATCTAGTATGCTTGTAGTCATTAATGCATTAGTTATTGGAGATATATCCTTTTTAAAGGAAGATTCATCAAATCCATTATAGTTTTTACTATGAATATAATTTGGAGAAGATTTCCTATATATACATAGTAGTGGAGAAAAATTACCAGATGTGGTAATATCAATGGAGGATGATGTTTTTTTATAGTTTTTAATTGAATCAACTAATCCACATTTTGACTCAAGAACTAATGTCCTTATGGCCTCCTTAGACAAGTGAAAAAGTTGGCCGCTAATTTCTTTTTGAGATAGTTTATTCATTCTAAAAAATGGTCCTATATATCGCAATTTCTTCACCTCTTCATTAATCCTTATATTAATAATATGAGGCTAATGCTAAAATAGTGCATAAATTTTAATAATATTAAGAATTGGAGGTAAAATCATGAGAATAGATGGAAGAAAAAATGAACAAGTGAGAACAGCTAAGATAACTAGAGGATATACAAAGTATGCAGAGGGATCTGTATTAATAGAAGTTGGAGATACAAAAGTAATTTGTACAGCATCTATAGAAGATAAAGTTCCACCATTTTTAAAGGGTCAAGGAGAAGGGTGGATAACGGCTGAATATAATATGCTTCCAAGATCGACTGGAACAAGAAAGGTTAGAGATATAGCTAGATTAAAGGTTGATGGAAGAACTATGGAAATACAAAGGTTAATAGGAAGGGCTTTAAGATCAGTAATGGATTTAAAAGCACTTGGTGAAAAAACAATATGGATAGATTGTGATGTTATCCAAGCTGATGGTGGAACAAGAACTACATCTATTACAGGCGCCTTTGTAGCTTTAGTAGATGCAGTAAATAAACTACATAAGGAAAAGCCTTTTGAAGTTTATCCAATAAGAAAGTTCGTAAGTGCAACTAGCGTTGGTATATTAAATGACCAAAAGATTTTAGATTTATGTTATGAAGAGGATTCTAATGCTAAGGTAGATATGAATGTTATTGCTACCGATGAAGGTGAATTTATAGAAATTCAAGGAACTGGAGAGGAATCACCATTTAGTAGAGATGACTTAAATGATTTATTAGATTTAGCCCAAAAAGGTATAAAACAAATGGTACAAATACAAAAGGATGCTTTAAAAATGGATGCCCTTTGGATAGGTACTGGAGGAAAATAAGTCTATGAAAAAATTAATAATAGCAAGTAATAATCAAGGTAAGATAAATGAGATAAAGAAGGTTCTAAATGATATGCCTATTAATGTTTTTTCATTAAAGGATATCGGATTAGATATAGATGTAGAAGAAGATGGAATAACATTTGAAGAAAATGCAAAAAAGAAAAGTGAAGAGATATATAAGGAGTTAATAAAAAGAGGAGAAAGCAATTTTATAGTAATGTCAGATGATTCTGGCTTAGAAGTTGAATATTTAAATGGTGAGCCAGGAGTGTATTCAGCGAGATATGCAGGAGAGCATGGAAATGATAAAAAGAATAATGAAAAATTGCTTCTTAATTTAAAGGGCGTTAGTTATGATAATAGAAGTGCTAGATTTGTATGTCAATTAGCATTAATAAATGATAAGAATATATACAAATCAGTAACCGGAACGGTAAATGGCTATATATTAGAAGAAGAAAGAGGTTATGATGGATTTGGATATGATCCATTATTCTTATATGAACCTCTTAATAAGACTTTTGCAGAACTTACAATAGAGGAAAAAAATGATATATCTCATAGAGGAATTGCGCTTAAAAAAATAAGTGCAGTTATAAAGGAGTTTCTATAGGAGGAAATTATGAAGATTGCTGTATTAAGTGATTCTCATTATGAAGCTTCATCTATAAATGCTATAAAAAAGTATTTAGTAGATGTCGATGTTATCTTACATTGTGGAGATGGAGCTCCAGATACAAAAATATTATTAAATGATTTTGATGGTGAAGTATATGCAGTTAAGGGAAATTGTGATATTTCTAATGAGTATCCTATTGAAAGAATAATAGATATAATGGGATTAAAAATCTATATGACTCATGGGCATATGTATAATGTAAAGAATGAATACAATACTATATTCTATAAGGGTAAAGAAGTAGGTGCAGATATAGTGCTTTTTGGTCATTCTCATAAAGCTTTAATAAATGAACATGATGGATTGACTATGATGAATCCAGGAAGTATAACATTGCCTTATGGTAGAGCAAAAAAGACATTAGGATTTATAGAAATATTAGAAAATAAAAAAATTAATATATACTTAAAAGAAATAAAATAATTTTTTTTATGCAATCCGTTATTAGTTTACAATATTATTAAATATCTAGTTAAATCTCCAAAATTCTCTTATATAGATTATTTTTTAAAAAATGTATTGACGGATTGCTAATCCTATTGTAGAATAAACATTGTCGCTGAGAGATATTAAAGATATCGGGGTGTGGCGCAGATGGGAGCGCGCGTGGTTTGGGACCATGAGGTCGCAGGTTCAATCCCTGTCACCCCGACCA
>OIEX01000035.1_pt1 | contig 129348 bp, 120 predicted proteins | sample 1581911 | NCBI WGS metagenome assembly OIEX01 (sample SAMN07977761, study PRJEB24534) | human gut metagenome | reverse complement strand
CATACTGGACATACTTCTGGTGCTGTATCCCCTTCATGAACGTATCCACATACTGTACAAACAAATTTCTTCATAATTTAAACTCCTCCTAAATTCCACATTATTTATATACTTAATTTTTATATAAGCTTTACTTGATATTTTTATTATATAATAATTATTATTAGTTGTAAATAGTTTTTTATAAATTATTTTAAATTATTTGTAATTAATATATAAAAAGTTAAAATGCACAAGTTACTTACTTCATCATCAACTTGAAATCAGCAAAGGTTATATATCATTAACTTGAAAACAAAAAAATATGAAATTTATATATAACTAAAGAAAAAGTAAAGCATAATGCTAAGCTTTCCTCATAGAGATAAATCTAAAAATGAAATCATAATCTCCAAATCATTACTATCAATTATAATATTCTTCAAAATGAAACTATTTAATAAAAGTTAACTTATAGAAATATCATTTTTTTCTTTTATCTTATCTATTAATTTATAAGGTAATAATAAGATATTGTCTATATGCTTGTCCTCTATCTTCTTAGAGATTGAAATTACTATTTCACCTAATACCATGGCTGCTATTCCATCTAAGATAAAATGCTGTTTTATAAATAAGGTAGATAAAATAATTAGAATTCCAACTATTTGAGTGTAGTAAAACCATGGTTTGTTTTCTTTTCTATTTGTGTACCTCATAATTATATAAGTATTTAATACATGTATAGATGGAAAACAATTAAATGGCCTATCATTTTGGTAAATAATATTAACTAGTTTATTAGGCAAATTATTATTAACAACTGTTGGTCTTACTATTTCTACTGGAAACAAATAATAAATAAAGTAGCAGATAAACATACCAATGTACACTGCTAAAAGGGCCTTCATATATTTCCTACGATCTTTTAATAAAATAAATATTAGTCCTATAAAAATATAAATATACCAATATATATAAGGAAAAATAAACATCGATACAAAAGGTATTTCTTTGTCTAAAAACAAACTAAGATTTTTTCCATTTTCTGCAATAGCCCCTAAGATAACATAATTTATATTTATCAGTGGGAATATAGCAAGCCATATTAAATCTAACCATTTTAGTTCATTTAATTTATATTTTACTATAAACTTTTTTAATAAATCCCTCATTTTTAATCACCCCCATTAAAAACATAACTTATATAAAATTACTTCTTACTAACTATTTTACAATATTTAAATTATATTGTGCATTTAACAATTAAGTTTAAGAATTTTATAAGATTTCCTTTAGATATTCTTTAAAAAAGTAAATAGATATCTTTGTTTAACTCATTATGCTCATCAAAGTCAGCGCAAACCTACATATCTACACTTGAAAATTGAAAAAATGAAATTATAAAAATAGGGATGTATCAAACATCCCCTTAATTTAAAATATAATATTTTGATTATTTAGCAGCACTATTTCAAATATAATTTTTTCATTATGTAACAGCACTATCTCCTAATAACATCATATCTTTATTACTTCTTCTAATTTTTTCATATCTATATTATCTTCCAAAATTTTAGAAAGTTCATCAAACTGCTTTAATTTATATTCATTATAACTTGTTACATCTTCAATTATAGCTTCCATATTATTTAATTCTAATAGATACTTTATGAAAGCATTTAAGAACTCTTCCCCATCAAATATACCGTGAAGATACGTTCCTAAAACTGTGTAGTCTTTATTTGTAACCCCTAATATTTCTCCACTATTTATCTTAATGAATGGAATTGCATTTTTATTTACATTACTAATACCATTATGGATTTCATATCCAAATACTTCTACATCCTTAATAGGAGTAATTTTATCTAAAACTACTTTTCCTTCAGATTGCTTTGTTACTTTAGTTTTATTAAAGCTAGTACATATATCTAAAAATCCAAATCCAGTTTCTGATGTTATATCCCCTTCTACTCCTAAATCATCTTTAATTATATTTCCAAGCATTTGATATCCACCACAGATTCCTAAAATCAAAGTTCCACTTTTTTTAAGTTCTATAATCTTGTTAAATATTCCATTCTTCTTTATAGCTCTTAAATCTTCTATAGTATTTTTACTACCTGGTATTATTAAAAGATTAGGGTTTCCAATATCGCTTGCACTTTCTACATATCTTAAAGATACTTGATTTACTCTTCCTAATGAATTAAAATCTGTAAAGTTTGACATATAAGGAAGCCTTACTACTACAACGTCTAACTTTCCACTATTAATATTTTTATTTTTTAATCTTTCAGTTACACTATCTTCATCCTCTATATCTAACTCAAAATAAGGCATAGCTCCAAGTACAGGTATTTTTATAATATCCTCTAGCTGTTTCATTGCAGGCTTAAAATATTCTACATTTCCTCTAAATTTATTTATTATTACACCTTTAACTCTTTGTCTTTCCTCTTCATCTAAAAGCATTATTGTTCCAACTACTGATGCAAATACCCCTCCCCTATCAATATCAGCAACTAATATAACAGGTGAGTTGCTCATCTTTGCCATAGACATATTAGCTATATCAGTGTCTTTTAGATTTATTTCTGCACAACTTCCTGAACCTTCAAGAATCATTAAATCATAACTTTTAGATACATTATTAAAAGTCTCTTTAACTATTTTCTTTAATTCTCTATTTAAATCTTTATACTTATATGAATCCATAGTACATTGTACTTTGCCATTTACTATAACTTGTGTTTTCATATTTCCACTAGGCTTTAAAAGAATTGGATTCATCCAGGCCTTTGGTTTTATTTCACATGCATCAGCTTGAACAACCTGAGCTCTTCCCATTTCAAGCCCTTCTTCTGTTACATATGAATTTAACGAAATATTTAATGCTTTAAATGGTGCCACATTAAATCCTTTATTTTTGAAATATCTACAAAAAGCTGTTGCAATTGTACTTTTACCTACTGATGAAGCAGTCCCAAGCAACATAATACTTCTACTCATTAATAACACCTACGATATCTAAAAATCCATGAGTTTCATTTGTAATTATTCCATTTTCCTTAAAGTTAATTGGATACTTAAATAACGGACCATCAAACACGAAAGTATGATACTCTCCATTTTCTCCACATGCATCTGAGCCTGTCTTAATTATATCCTTCACTACTTTATGTGTTAATTGTTTTCCTAAAAAATCAGTTGATAATGCATTTAACCTAACATTTTTAATAACAGTCTTAAATCCAGTATCTATAAATTCGTAAGTTAGCTTTTCCCTATTTTCAAGCCAAAGTGGGAAAATAGCTTCCATTTCTACTTCATTACATCTATCTGTACACCATGTTCTATGTGCTTTTAAGTCTATATCTCCAAAGACACAAGCTTCTGCACCTAGTTCAATTTTAGCCTTATGTAGTGCTTTTTTAAATGCTTCTGAATATTCTTCACCCTCACATTTTACAAGTAAAAGAGGAATTTCAAGTGATTTCGATACCTCATTTAATAAGTCATTTGGCACCCCATGAAACCATGATCTTAAAACTTTTTTATCAACTGTAATAAGTAAAGCAACTGGCTTATGCCCTTCTCTTATCATTCTATATAAAGATAATGTACTGTCTTTTCCGCAACTATATGACATGATAAACTTTTTCTTCATTTAAATTATTCCTTTCTATTTCCATTTTTCCAATGTTCTTACCATAAAAGTTTTTATATCTATTCCATAAACATCTTCCAAATCATTGCTATTTAGCACTTCTTTTGTATTTCCATTTCCTTTTATGACTCCATCATTAAGCATTAAAACTCTATCTCCATAATTTTGAACTAAATTTAAATCATGTAATACAGCTATAACAATCTTATTTTTTTCTTTAGCCCAACTTTTAAGATAATCTAATATCTCAATTTGACATCTTAAGTCTAAATGATTTGTTGGCTCATCTAAAAGTATAACTTCCGGATCTTGTGCAAATGCTCTTGCTAAAAATACTCTTTGAAGTTGCCCTCCAGATAGTTCGCTTATAAGCTTATCTTTTATATCAAGCAACCCGACCATCTTTAAGCTTTCATTTATAACTTCCTCATCTTTTTTACTTAGTCTTGAAAAAATACTATTTAAATGAGCATACCTCCCTAATGCAACTGTTTCAAAAATAGTATAAGGAAATTGTATATTAGAGCTTTGTGTCATTAATGCAATCTTAGTTGCAAGTTCCTTTCTTTTTAAAGCATTTATATTTTTCCCATCTAACTTAATTTCTCCATTAAAAGAAATCAAATTAGATATAGCTTTTAATAAAGTACTTTTACCACATCCATTAGGACCAACTATACATAAGTTTTCTCCTCTATTTATGTTAAAACTAACTTGTTTTACAATATCTATTCCATTATAGCCACAACAAACATTTTTAACTTCTAACATATTAAATCACCTACTTTGATTTTTTAAAGTATAAATAAGCAAAAAATGGAGCTCCTATTATAGCTGTTACTGCCCCTACTGGAAGTTCTGATGGCACTATTATAGTTCTTGAAATTAAATCAGTAATCACCATAAGACATCCCCCGAATACAATTGACATAGGAATAACATATGAATGCTTTGATCCAAATATCTTTCTCACTATATGTGGAGCAATTAAATCAACAAATCCTATAGTTCCACTTATTGATACTGCTGCTCCAGTTAGTATTGCTACAAATAAGAAAAGATACTTTTTAACTTTTTCTGCTTCAACACCAATAGATTTTGCTTGTTCTTCTCCAAATGTTAATACATCCATTTCTTTAACAAATGCCATTATTCCTATTATTCCTATTAAAAAGAATGGAATTCCAGCTTTAAGATAGCTCCATCCCCTCATAGAAAATGATCCCATTTGCCACATAGTTATAGCTTCTATCTTATTAGTAAATAAGGCTGTTATAGTCGTTAACGCCGCATTAAAGAATAAAGAAAAAACCATTCCTGACAATATAATGGTACTATTTGATAATTCTTTATCTACTTTACTTGCAAATACTAACACTATTATCATAGTTAATAAACTACTTATAAATCCAACTAGAGGTAGTGAAAAGTTTCCAAGGAATGGGATAGATATTCCTGAAACTACTAAAAGCCCTACTCCTAAAGATGCCCCTGATGATACTCCTAAAGTATAAGGTGATGCTAATGGATTTTTTAAAACTGATTGTACCACAGCTCCACTAGCTGCAAGCGCTCCTCCAACAGTAAATGCCAATAGTACTCTTGGTAATCTAATACTCCAAATTATCGCAACATCTTTTGCTTCAATACCTTCTAGCAAATTTATATTAAATATTTTATTAAGTATTATAGAAATAATATCCATAATACTAATATTGGAACTTCCAATGGAAGTTCCAATACAAATTATTAAGATAACTAGTGGTATTGATAATATCATCAAAGCTTTACTTTTTTTATCTTTACTTATATTCATTTGGATAAACAGCCTTAGCCATTTCCTTTAAGGCTTTTATAACATTTTGAGATGGTCTTGCTGATGCATCTTTATCTATCCCATAAACTTGACCTTCTTTAATAGCTGTTATACTATCCCATCCATCACGACTCTTTATATCATCAACTGCCTTTACTCCATTTATATCTGGCATATTTGTTAATATAACATCCGGATTAGCTGAAATTATTGATTCTGGAGTTGGTGATATCCATGATTTTTCATTAGCAAATATATTTTCTGCCCCAATTATTTCAATCATTTCATTTAAGAAAGTATCTTGACCAAAACTACTTAATTGAGCTCCTGATCCTATTTCAAAATATACTTTCTTCTTATCTGTTATTTTATCTCCAATAGCCTTTATAGACTCAACTTCTTTTTTCATGTTATCAACAATTTCTTTTCCTTGCTTTTGAGTTTTAGTTATTTCAGCTATAAACTCTATATCTCCATATATTCCATCTATACTATAACTACTTGGAATATAAACAACTGGGATCCCAGCTTCTTTAACTAATTGGAATGGATCATTATCGCCTACTTTGTTATGTCCTGATGCAATAATTATATCCGGTTGTAATGATATTATAGTTTCTGCATCTGGATTTCTAAAATCTATTTTAGGTAGATCTTGATTTATCCCTTCTACATCTGCTGAATATTTATCTACAGCAACTAATTTATCTGCAAGTCCTAACTCAACTAGTACCTCTGTATTAGATGGTGCAGTTGATATAATTTTTTCTACTTTCTTTGGTAGAGTGAATTCATTTCCCTCTCTGTCTGTCATAGTTTTTGTAGTTTCTGCACAACCAGCAAATAATGCTAGAGAAAATAACATTGCAAAAACTAACGAAAGAATTTTACTTCCTTTTTTCATAATACTTTCCTCCTAATTTTTTATTAGGGCTTATTTTATAGAAATATAACTTTTTCTACAAAATAAAAAGGCATACTAAAGAGTATGCCTAAAATACATATTTAATAATTTTAAATTATTGAATAATAGAAAGTAGCTTGTATAATCTATTAATAATAACTTAAAACTATAATAGTATTCCTATTATCTCACCCTCAGAAGATAACAGTCCGTCTATATAAGGCAGGTCTCCCGGCTTGACTTCATCCTACTCTCTAACCTTCCCGCGCATCTTGCAGTGGTATTAATAGATTTCGTCCATTTCACGGTTACTGGGGTAGCTCAGGAATTTTACCTGATTCCCTATTAAGCTTTAAAAGCACCTTATATAGCTAAAATAGTCTAAATTTCAAATAGAATTATATTATTAATGATATAATATGTCAATTGAAATATACTATTTTATTATATTTTTTAAAGTGCTTATAAACTTTTCGTTTTCCACTCTAGTTCTAACTGCAATTCTATAATAATTCTTATCTAAGCCTTTATAATTACTACAACTTCTTATAATTATATTTTCACTTAACATTTTTTCCTTTAAATCTATAAACTCTTTAGTTTTAAACATAATAAAATTTACTTCTGGTTTAAATACTTTTATTTGCTCTATCTTACTTAATTCATGAAATAAGAAATTTTTTTCATCTTCTATATATTCTATGGTGTCATCTATATATTCTTTTTCATCTAAAGCAACTATCGCCGCCCCTTCAGCCATAACATTAATATTCCAAGGAACACTTATGTCATCTATCTTTTTTATAATATCTTTATTTTTTGATATTCCATAACCTATTCTAATTCCTGGAATAGCAAAGAACTTTGTCATAGATTTTATGATAAAGATATTATTATAATTTTCTAATAAATCTATTGCTGTGTATTTTTTATTATCTTTAACGAAATCTAAAAATGATTCATCTATAACTACTATTGTATTAGTTTTTATAGCTTTCCTTGCAATCTTCAAGATTATGTCCTTATTAGTTAAATTCCCTGTTGGATTGTTTGGATTACATATAAAAACCATATCTGTATCTTCAGTTATATAATTTAATATTTCTTCATTTATATTCCAATTATTATTTTCTCTTAAATAATAATATTCTATACTTCCATTAACACTTAAAACCGCTTCTTCATATTCTCCAAATGTTGGTGCTGGAATAAGTACTTTTTTAGGTTTTAACGCTCTAACTAAATTAAATATAACCTCTGCTGCACCATTTCCTAATGTTAAATCTCTAATTTCTATATCTTCAAATTTGCTTATCGAAGATTTTAAATCAAAATATGTTATATCCGGATATCTTTCTATTTTATCTATTGCTCTTATAAGCTCCATCTTAACATTCTTATTTGCTCCAATAGGATTAATATTGGCAGAAAAATCTATAAGCTTTTCTTTATTTAAATTATATTTTCTTGATAACTCATCTATATTTCCACCATGAACTACCTTACTCATTATAAAAGACCTCCAATTAAAGATAAAATCATTGCCACTAAATAGCTAAGAAATGATACTAAATACAGAATATTATTAGTTTTGTATACATCTAAAACTTCTATTTTCTTTACTTCATCTCCTATAGTTGGCTTTTCTACTAACTTTCCAAAATAATAATTAGCTCCACCTAATCTAAGCCCCAGAGCCCCTGCAACTGCTGCTTCTGGATGAGCACTATTAGGACTACTATGGTTATTCCTATCTCTTATGTAAATCTTAAAACTATTTTTATAATTTAGTTTTAAGATTAATGCTGCAATTACTATAAGTATTCCACTTAATCTAGCTGGTATATAATTGAATACATCATCTAATTTTGCTGGAAAAAATCCAAAATCCTTATACTTTTCATTTTTATATCCAAACATAGAATCCATAGTATTAACAGCTTTATATACCATTGCAAATGGCGCACCTAAAAGTCCAGCATAAAAAATAGGAGCTACTATACCATCAGACATATTTTCTGCTATAGTTTCTACTACTGCACGTAAAATAGCTTCCTTATCTAAATCTTTAGTATCCCTGCCGACAATATAAGAAAGTTGCTTTCTTGCTCCCTCTATATCGTCTTTTAATATATATGATATTACCTTCAATCCTTCTACTTTTAAAGCTTTTGTTGAAATACAAAAATATATTATTATACCACTTATAATTATTCCTAAAATATGATTAATATTAAAACTAATTTTAATTATATAGTAATTAATAAAATAAACTATTAAAACACTAAAAATCCAAGTCAACAATCCTGCTATCTTCAAAGTATTTTTACATAGTTTTCTAAATATGCTTTCTAAAAATCTACAAGTATTACCTATTAATCTTATTGGATGAACAGGATTTTGAGGATCTCCTATTATTAAATCCAAAATATATCCTATAGTTAGTTGTATCATTTTATCTCCTTTTATTTTTAATTCTATCTCTTCTTAACTTTTTATTTCTAAAACTTCTTTTATTATAAAATTATTTTTTTGAAATTCTATTATAATCTTATATCCTTCTCCACATTTAGGTTGCCAGCTATAAAAGTTTTTACTATCATCATAAAAACATTCTAATATAGTTCCTATTGTTCCTCCATGTGAAATTAGTAAAACTGACTCATATCCATTCAAATTTACAGCTTCTATAAAATTAATAAACTCTTTCTTAATACGTTTTTTATATTGATTTTTACTTTCACCATTTGGACATCTTACATCACCAATTTCATCCATAATCCAATTTATATAGAGCTTATTCTCTTTTAAATCCTCATAGGATTTCATTTCAAAATCTCCAAAATCATATTCAAAAAATCCTGATAATTCTTCATAAGACTCATCTTCATAAAGAATCTTAAAAGTTTCATTTGCTCTAGCTGCTCCACTAGTAAAATATTTATTGCACCTTGGATATCTCATTATTGATTTTAAAGTCTTTAATTCTTTAATTCCTTGCTCACTTAAACTTACATCTGTTTTACCACAATATAATCTTTTTTCATTACAAATAGTCCTACCATGCCGAATTAAATAAACTTCAATACTACTCATCTTTGATCACCATTGGAATTCCACAAAAAACTCTATATACTTTTTTAGAATTCTTACTTAAATATTGAAGGCACTTTCCAGTATTTTCTCTCCATATTCTATCTTCTTTTTTCAACGGAACTATCCCTTCACATATATCATCACTAATAATTATTTTATCTTTAAATAAACTTTCATTTTCCAAAATATATTTTAATGGGTCTTGATTTTCTAAAGACATTTTATAAGTTAAATTATGAAATTTATTTATTACTTTTTTTGAAAAATCTATTTCTAAATGACCTATATTATTTAACGTTAATACTTCTTCGTCAGAAATATTAAATTTTTCTTTAACAAAGCTTAATTTTCCATTATAAGCTCCACCAAATACAAGAATCAAAATTAAACACCACCCTTTGTTATAAATTGCGAAGCAATTTATTAGTGAAAAGTTAGGAGTGAAAGAGTGAAAAGCTTAGGATATTTTGCTAAGCAAAATTTAATCTATAAGTGCAAAGCACCTTTTATTAAAAAAATCCTGTAAGGATTTTCTCCTTAACTTTTTCCCTATTAACTATTTCACTCTTCACTATTTTGCTTCACAAAATATTTATATTATTGCTAAACATATTATTCCTATTAACTCTGAAATTACAAGGCCATATCCAGCACTGTCTCCTGACATCCCACCTAATTCCTTTGTGCTTTTATTTACTGAAATTAAAGCTGAAATTATCATTCCTAATGAAACTATAAGCCCCTTATATCCAATAAAATATATAAAGACTAAAGTTGCTATAAATAAAAATAAATATAAAATAAATATATCTGCTTTTCCCGTTCCTTTTTTAAAGTATGACCCAAGGGAACTCTCCTTCATAGATTCTTTTTTTAATAGCATAAGCCCCATCAAACTTCTTGAAATAATAGGTATAATAATCAATCCAATTATGTTTTCTGTTTTGTCTACTAGTGTATAGATAGATGCAAAATCAATTATAAATAAAATTGCTAATGATATTACTGCAAAAGCTCCTGTATTAGGATCTTTTAATATTCTTACCTTTTCTTTTTGATCTCTTCTTGATAATAAAGCATCACATACATCCATATATCCGTCTAAATGCAACATTCCTGTTATAATAAATGGAGTTACCATAGTAATTGCCGCTATCAAAATTGTAGATATACTAAAAATACTAATAACTTTATAAATAGTATAATGTATTAATCCTACAACAAGCCCCACTAATGGATAAAGCTTCATCATATGCCTTACTCCATCATCATCCCATTTCTTATATGGCATAGGTATTACTGTAAACATGCCTAGTGCCATTATAAAAGCATTTATTAACTTCATCATATTAAATCACCTACATATCTTTTTCCCTTATGAATTATATTATTATTAAAACAACATTCTATAACAATATCTGATATCTTAGCTAAATTTATATTTATTTTTCCTATTTCTCTTCTGAAAGCTTCTGTATAATCGTCATAAACTATAGAATCACTAAATAAATAATCTGTTACTATAACTAAGTTTATATCTTTACTAGATAATTTTTTTATTCCATCAAATATTTTTTCACTTACATTCATTATAAATTGCTCTTCAATAAACATTTCATTTGTAACTATTGATGTAACACTATCTAATAAAAGAGTATCTCCTTTTTTTACTTTTGCTGCTACTTCTTCTATATTTCTACTTTGCTCAATTGTTTTAAATCCCCAACCATCTCTTTCTATTAAATGATTATTAATTCTTTTTATATCTTCTTTATCGTAAGGCTTCATTGTAGCAATATAGTATAAATTGCTATCTTTAGATTCTAACTTCTTTGCTAAGCGTTGGCCAAGCATTGATTTTCCACTTTTAGATCCACCAACTACTAATATAATCATTTTTCTATTCCAATTCTTGCTGGAACTTTTTTATCTACAAATGGATGTTTTATTAGATTTACTTCAGATACATAGTCTGCAAGTTCAATTAAAACTTTATCAGGATTTCTTCCTGTTAATACTACCTCTAAATTTTCAGGCTTACTTTTTAGGAAGTCTACTACTTTATCTAATTCAAGTATTCCATATGTTAATGATGCCATAATTTCATCCATTATTAATAAATCATATTCTTCTTCTATAGCCTTTTTTGTTACTTTTTCAAATCTCTCTCTATGCTCTTTTATAACATCTAGTTTATCCTCATCACTTAAATACTTAAAAAACTTCTTCATTGGTTCTCCAAAAAGAACATGAAAATTATCATTTAATTTCTCTATAGATTTTAATTCCCCTGATTCATTATCCTTCAAAAACTGAGTAAGTAATACCTTATATCCTCTACCAGCAGCTCTTACCCCTAATCCCATTGCCGCCGTTGTCTTTCCTTTTCCATTTCCACAATATATATGAATAAGTCCTAAATTCATTTAAATTCTCCTATCTACAATATAACTTTTTTTATCCTTAACTTCTTCTAAATAACTCGGATCTATTTCTGCTTCACTAAAAGTTGCCATATTATTCATCATTGCACATGCATATTGAACTATAGAAAAAGCTATTGGACATCCACTTCCCTCTCCAAGTCTCATATCCAAATTAAGCATTGGTTCTAATCCTATATTATCCATTGCAATATTGTATCCAATTTCCTTTGAGCAATGAGATGATATAAGATAATCTTTAACAAATTTATTTAGTTTAGTAGCTATTAAAGCAGCAACTGCTGATATAAATCCATCTATTACAACAGGTATTTTATAATATGAAGCTCCTAGGAAAACCCCTACCATTCCAGCTAAATCAAATCCGCCAACTTTAGCTACTACATCAATTGGATCATTAGGATTAGGCTTGTTTAACTCTATCGCTTTCCTAACTACTTGCTTCTTCTTATCAAAAGCCTCATCTGTTAAACCAGCACCTTTTCCTACAACATCTTCAATTTCACAATTTATTAAAGCTGCTAAAACAGAACTACTGGTAGTTGTATTACCTATTCCCATTTCCCCAACACCAATTATGTCATAGCCCTTTTTCTTAGCTTCTTTGGCCATATCAATACCTATATAAATTCCTTCAACACACTCATCATAAGTCATAGCTGCTTCCTTTGCTATGTTATTAGTACCCCTTCTAATTTTTCTATTTATTGCTCCTGGTATCTCACCTTCACAGTCAACACCAATATCAACTACTAATAAATCAGTATTATTCTCTTTTGCAAGAACTGCAACCCCTGTCAGTCCTTTCGAAAAATTAATAGTTTGTGCTAATGTTACATATTGAGGAGCAGATGCTATTCCTTCTTCTACAACTCCATTATCTGCTGAAAAAATTACTATACACTTTTTTTCTATTTTATTTTTTATTTTTCCTGTTACTCCAGATAAGTTAACAGCAATATCTTCAAGTTTACCTAAACTTCCAAGTGGCTTTGCTAAAGAATCTACTCTTCTTCTTGCTTCTTCTTTAGCTTTATAATCTATTTCATCAATATTCTTTATTACATTTTCAACTACTTCTCTATGATTCATGCCGTCTCCCCCTCGTCTACTTCTTTTTGTTATGATATATTAAAATTCATCTAAAAGTCAATAAAGCACTATTTTTATATTTTCATATACAAAAAATCCACAGTTTAATATACTTAAACTGCGGATATACCATTAATAACCTAATAGTTATAAATCTTAATTATGCTTTTCAAAAATAATTTCTGAAGAATTAGGCCAAATATTACTTTTATTTACAAGCTTTATTTTTATATTTTTTACACTAACCCCATTTAAAAATATTTCTATAAATTCCTCGTCATTGCCTGTATATGAACCAAAGAGTATTAATCTATCAATTTCCTTTTCAAAATCTATTATCTCATAAATCTCATAATACATAAGTTCTCTTCCATATGAAGGATACTTTATTTTATTAATTGAAATATAATCATTAAATTTGTAAATAAACTCTCGTGAAAATGAATCTCCAATATTTTTTAAATATACTTCCTTCTTATCCAAGTCCGAATCACTACAATAACTTTTATACTTATTAACTATCGATAAAATCTTATGTATGCTATCCTTTGATATTTTAAAGAATTCATTATAATAAAAAAAACCTTCATATAACACTGTAGTTGATAGAATTTCATCTATTTCAATACAATTCATATTAAGCCTCCTTTAATTTCAAATATCTCCCCATTACCCCTTTTTAAATAATCATCTATTTATATTTTTATACTTTTTCACTTAATTTTAAAGTCCTATTTTCTTCAAAAATAGTCATAAAAAAATAGGACTATAGTCCTATTCTAAAAGATTTTTTATTATTTTATAAAAAATTATTATATATTACATTAAATTTCATCTATAAGTTTACTTATAACTTCCTTATTTATAAATTTCCATTGTCCTAATTCTATATCATTGGACATAATGTTCATTATCCTTATACGCTCTAACTTTATAACATTATATCCAAAAGCTTTGGTCATTCTTCTTATTTGCCTATTCAGTCCTTGAGTTAAAATAATACTAAATATATTTTTATCTATTCTTCTTAATTTACATGGTCTTGTAATAGTTCCTAATATCTCAACCCCATTAGACATTCCCTCAATGAAACTATCGTCAAACTCTCTATCTATGGTGACAATATATTCTTTTTCATGATAACTATCTGAAGATAATATTTTATTTGCTAATTCACCATCGTTTGTCATTAAAATTAATCCTTGAGAGTCCTTATCTAACCTTCCAACTGGAAAAACATAATCTTTGTAATTCAAAAAATCAATTATATTATTATCTATCTCTCGTGCAGAAGTACAAACTATTCCTGGCGGTTTATTTAATGCTATATATACCTTTTCCTTAGGCTTTACTTTTTCACCATCTAATAATATTTCATCACTTTCCTCAACCCATTGACCTTGCTCACAGAGCTTTTCATTAACAATTATTCTTTTATCCTCAATCCATCTACTTACTTCTTTTCTCGAACAATATCCATAATTACTTAGTAATTTATTTATCCTCACAGTACAAATTATCCTTTCTATCTCTGATTTTTATATTATATATTTGTTTGAATTAATAATCCACAGTTTTAAATTGCGAAGCAATTTATTAGTAAAAAGTTAGGAGTGAAAGAGTAAAAAGCTTAGGATATTTTGCTATGCAAAATTTAATCTATAAGTGCAAAGCACCTTTTATTTTAAAAAATCCTGTAAGGATTTTCTCCTTAACTTTTTCCCTATTAACTATTTCACTCTTCGCTATTTTGCTTCGCAAAATAATACAAAATTGAATTTATATTTTTGTACTCCCGTCCAAATATATCTAACACTTACCATTTGCAATTGTTGTCATAAATGAACTGTGTTAAATTCAACTTAGGATATTTCTAGGAGGGGTAATATGAAGAAGAAAAAAATAATTTATTTATCTATATCAATAATCTTAGCTTTAATTGCTATAATAATTTCCTTTAACCTATTTACAAAAAATGATAAGACTCTTGAGGGCAAACCATTTTCATGGGATAATGTTAGTCTTTACTTTGTAATGACTGATAGATTTTATGATAGTGATAAATCTAATAATAATTCATATGGAAGAGTTAGTGTAGATTCTAAAGGATCAACCGTTGGAACTTTTCATGGGGGAGATATTAAGGGTTTAACTAAAAAATTGAAAGAAGGATATTTTAATGATTTAGGAATCAATGCAATTTGGCTTACATCTCCTGTAGAACAGATACATGGATTTATCTCTGGAGACTCAAATGGCTCCTTTGCTCATTATGGTTATCATGGGTATTATGCTTTAGATTGGACTTCAATAGATAAGAATATGGGCACTGCTCAAGAAATGAGAGAATTTGTTGACTTAGCTCACTCAAAAGGAATAAGAATTGTTTTAGATGTTGTAATGAATCATACTGGATTTTCTACTTTAAAAGATATGTCCGATTATGAGTTTTCACCACTTAAAAATGATACAGTAGATATTTCTAACTGGACTCCTAGTGAAAATGAAAACTTTGATACTTATAATAAAACTATAGTTGATTATTCAGGACATAAAGAAGAATGGGCTAAATGGTGGGGAACTGATTGGATAAGAGCTGGACTACCTGGATATACATCTGGTGGTTCAAATGATATCAGCATGAATCTTTCTGGATTACCAGATATAAAAACAGAATCAACAAGCCCTGTAGATATTCCACCAATACTTAAAACTAAATGGGAAAAAGATATTACAGAAAAAAATGATAAATGGATAATTCCAGCTGCTGAAAAATATAGAGAAAACTTAGATATAGCTCCTTCAGAGTATATAATAAAGTGGCTATCAGCTTGGGTAGAAGAGTTTGGAATAGATGGATTTAGATGTGATACTGCTAAACATATAGATATTTATAGATGGCAAGAATTAAAGGAAGAATCAAATAAGGCACTAAAAACTTGGAGAGAAAAAAATCCTGATAAACCTGGTGCTAAATGGACAGATGATTTTTGGATGACAGGTGAAGTTTTTGGACAAGGACTTGATAAAAATGAATATTACAATAACGGGTTTGATTCAATAATAAACTTTAAATTTCCAAAAGGAGATAGCTTAGATTCATTAGAAGAAATTTATTCTGAATATGCAGATAAATTAAATTCTGATCCTTCATTTAATGTTTTAAGTTATATATCATCTCATGATACTGGATTAACTAGAGGTAATATGATAAATTTAGGCACAAAGCTTATGTTAGCTCCTGGTGGTATAGAAATTTATTACGGTGATGAATCAAATCGTAAACCCTCAACTAATACTGTAACAACTGCTAAAGATCAACCTTCAAGATCGGATATGAATTGGGATAATATAGATAAAGATATCCTATCTCACTGGCAAAAGCTTGGTAAGTTTAGATCAAATCATGTTTCAGTAGGTGCAGGAGAACATAGAGAAATCCAAACTTCTCCTTATGCTTTTAGCAGAATTTATAATAAAAATGATTTTAATGATAAGGTTATTGTTGCCACTGATGTTTCTAATGAAGCTACTATAGATTTATCATCTGTATGGGAAGACTCTACATCTATAAGAGATTTTTATACTGGCAAGAAATATACCGTTAAGGATGGTAAAGTTACTGTCAAAGCTGATAGCAATGGTGTTGTATTATTAGAAGAAGTAAAGTAAAAAATAGATCAGTCTCATAAATCTATTTAATATAAAATTTATTCAATTTCACGTAAGCTTTATTTCTTTTAAAAAGTTAATCTCTTATTTTTATAAAGGGACTCACGAAACGCGAGCCCCTTTTAAACCATTGATTTTACTTGCTTAAAGACGTTTTTAAACTTAAATAAAAGTTTTTGTCTATTATTTATATATACGCAAAAGTGGAAGTTCAAATTAGAACTTCCCTTTTTTTATCGGCTAATATTAAAATAAGTTTTCATACAGCCCCTGTGTAAATTTTATATACCTACAACTTCTTTTATAGCTTCTACTACTCCATTATCATTATTACTTCTTGCAATAAATCTTGATACCTTCTTTAAATCATCATGTGCATTTTCCATTGCAAAACTATAATAAGCACTACCCATCATTTCTAAATCATTAAGATAATCTCCAAATACCATTGTTTCTTTATGATCAATATCTAACATCTCTTGAATTTTATTTATTGCAACACCTTTATTGACCCCTTTAGCAGTTATATCAAGCCATATTTCTCCTGAAACTGTTACTTGAAGCTTGTCTTTATATTCATTATAGTACTTATTACTATTAAATTCAGATCCTGAAAAATCACATATTGTTACCTTTAATATGTCATCTTCTACCCTAGTTAAATCATCAATTATTTCGTATCTTTCATAATATTTTTCTGTTTGTTCTACTAATCTCGATTCATTACTTTCTATATAAGCTGATCTTTTGCCACATACTATAACATGAGCATTCTCTATAGTTCTACCTATTTTAATAAGTTCTAATGCAACATTTTTATCTAAAGCATTAACAAGAATTTCTTCACCTTTATATACTACAAAAGTTCCATTTTCAGCTATAAACATCATATTATCTTTTATTTTTTCAAATCTTTTTAATAAGTTATAATATTGTCTTCCACTTGCAGCTGCAAATATTATGTCTTTTTCAACAAGCTTATGAAAAATCTCAAAAAACTCCTTATTTATTTCATTATTCTCATTTAGCAATGTTCCATCCATATCTGATGCTATAAATTTTATCATACGCTTGATCACTCCTAATTATTATATTTAATATATTACTTTTACATTATATTTTGATAAGCCATCAATTATATTTTCTTCTGGTTTCTTATCTGTAATTATATAATCAACATCGCCTAATTCACAGAATTTATATGACCCATCATTATAAAATTTTTCATTAATAGTAATTAAATACTTTTTTTTACTTGCTTTTATAATTGCTTCTTTTGTACTAACTTCATCCAAATTAAAGTTACTTACAAAATTGTCTTCTATATTAATTCCACCAGCTCCAATAAAAGCTTTATCAATTTTGAATTTTTTGATTTCATTTACAGTAAATGCTCCAACAGTTCCGCCTGTTTTCTTATTATACATTCCACCTAATTGTATTATATCTACATTAGGTATCGAATCAAATGCCATTGCAATTCTATTCATATTTGTTATTAGGGTTATATTCTTTGTGAATCCTGTCATCATTGTTGCAACTGTATAATTAGTACTTGAAATATCCATAAATATTACATCATTTTCTTCAATTTCATCCATAACCAACCTTGCAATTTTTTCTTTTTCTTCTATATTACTTATTATTCTTGAAGTAGTATTATCATTATGAATTATTTTTCTTTCTAAAATTGCACCACCATATGTTCTTTTTATATTTCCATGTTGCTCCAACTTACTTAAATCCTTACGAATCATACCTTCCGAAACATTAAATTTTTCACTTAAGTCCTTTACTCTTACTTTCCCATCTCTCTTAAGCATTTCTAATATATCTTCCAGTCTTTCTTCCATAAACAAAAAAATCCCCTCACTTACCCTATAAAACTAATTTCATTTGTTATCATTTATTATTATTTGTTATCTTTTAATATCATTTTATAACATTTATTATTATTATTCAAGTATAACAAATCTAATTTGTAGTTTGTAAGGAAGAGTAGTCATATATAAATTTTCTTACTACGTGATTTTTCTTTAAGTCACTCCCCCTACATCGTTATTCAAAAACTAAAAAAAATATAAAAGGAGTTATTTAAAAATAACTCCTAATAAACACTAATTTAAATTTCTATAATCATTAAAATTAATTGTATCACTTTCATAGCTAATATTTTTCTTATTAACAAAATAAAGTGATATTATTATCCCTATAGCTCCAACTATTACAAAACCTATAAGAATACTTGTTAATGATGGAACATTTTTCAAAATATATGGTGATAAAGTAGCTATACTATTATTAACCATATGCATTATTATAGCTGGCCATAGTGATTTTGTTTTATATGTTATATATCCAAACACTAAACCTAATAATGTAGCATAAGTACCTTGAATAAAATTACCATGGAAAATACCAAAGAATAAAGCTTGAATAATTATTGTCCATAAAACCGATACATTTTTATTTAAAGTCTTAAATATAACACCTCTAAACATAAATTCTTCTGTAAATGGTGCTATTATCCCTACTGTTAATAAAGCAATAAATATATTACCTTCACTTAATGGTGCTAGAAGATTTTCCATAATAGAAAAATGATTTTTAAATAATCCTGCTTCTTGAACTAGACTTAATGCACCAGCATTGAATAACCATGCACTTATCCCTAAAGTTACCCCCATTAAAAGATTTATTTTAACAGTTTTAACTATTTGTAACTCTTCCTTAAAACTCTTCTTTCTTATCTTATATATTAATAAGAATACTAATACTGTTATTATTGAAGATGCTAATAAAATATAGTTTGTTGCTCCTAACATTTGATTAGTTATCTCATCAACATTTGGAGCATTTGTAGATATTTCATCTATATTTTTAATTGCATATATAACTCCAACTAATATTCCTCCAATCATTGATACTATTAATTGAATTCCAAAGGTTACAAATAAATACCCAATTGCTGCAAAAAAACTTTTTAATTTCCCTTTCATTTTCCTACCCTCTTTCCAGTAAATTATATACCATATTTTTCCTAATATAATTATATATTACATTTACTTATTTAACTATATATTTATAAAAAATAAGGCTTTTGCATAAATTAAAAATCTTATTTTTATAAGTTTATACTATTCTTAATACAATTTTATTTATATATCTTATAAATTCTTTAACTTTTTGGTTAAATACTCATAAAAAACTCTTTTTTACCATACTTATATCTTTATTTTTTTTCATCCTTAGTTTAAAATTAGAAGTAAAACTAGCATATTATTATCTAGATATATACATAAATTTATTAAAATCACGAATATATAAGTTATAGTAAAGATTTAACTTTTTTAATAAAATATCTGAGTAATTGATAAAATATAAATAAAGTTAATATTTAAGTAACTTATATAAAAATTACATACTATATATAGTTTCAATTTTTATGCCTTAATTAACTAAGAATATAAAATCTTTAATGCACTTATAATTTCAATTATTTTATTATTAATTGAAACATATATATGATAAATTGATTTAAAAGTAAAAAATAGTATATAACTAATATATAAGCAATAAAAAGATAAATTTATATAGGAGAGGTATTCGTATGTCAAATGAAATTAATTCATCAAATTTTATAAGAAATATAATAATTGAAGATTTAGAAGCAAAAAAACATGATGAGATTATAACTCGTTTTCCACCTGAGCCAAATGGATATTTACACATAGGTCATGCTAAATCAATAGTCCTAAATTCAGGTCTTGCAAAAGAATTTAACGGAAAGTTCAACTTAAGATTCGATGATACAAATCCAACTAAAGAAGATACTGAGTATGTTGAATCTATTAAAGAAGATGTTAAGTGGCTTGGCGGAGATTGGGATAGTATTTACTTTGCTTCAAACTACTTTGATATAATGTATGATAAAGCAAAACTTTTAATAAGAAAAGGATTAGCTTATGTATGTGATTTAACACCTGACGAAATAAAAGAATATAGAGGAACTTTAACTGAACCAGGTAAAGAAAGTCCTTATAGAAATAGATCAGTTGAAGAAAACCTTGATTTATTAGAAAGAATGAAAAAAGGTGAATTTAAAGATGGAGAAAAAGTATTAAGAGCTAAAATCGATATGACTTCTCCTAATATAAATATGAGGGATCCTATAATATACAGAATTGCACATGCTACTCATCATAATACTGGTGACAATTGGTGCATATATCCTATGTATGATTTTGCTCATCCACTTGAAGATGCAATAGAAGGTATAACTCATTCAATTTGTACTTTAGAGTTTGAAGATCATAGACCTCTTTATGATTGGTTTGTAAGAGAATGTGAAATGGAAAGTACTCCAAGACAAATAGAATTTGCTAGACTTAACATGACTAATACAGTTATGAGTAAGAGAAAACTTAAACAACTAGTAGATGAAAATATAGTTGATGGTTGGGATGATCCAAGAATGCCTACAGTATCTGGTTTAAGAAGAAAGGGTTATACTCCTGAAGCTATCAGAAACTTCTGTAGTGCAATTGGTGTTTCTAAAGCTAATTCAGTTGTAGATTCTCAAATGCTTGAATATTTTATAAGAGAAGATTTACAACTTAAAGCAAATGCTGCAATGGCTGTTATGAGACCATTAAAGGTTGTTATCACTAACTATCCAGAAGGTCAAACAGAAATGCTACCAGTTCCAAACAATGCAAAAAATGAAGCTGCTGGTACAAGAGAAGTTCCATTCTCAAGAGAAATATATATAGAGCAAGAAGACTTTATGGAAGTACCTGTTAAAAAGTATTTCAGACTATTCCCAGGTAACGAAGTTAGATTAATTGGTGCTTATTTTATAAAATGTAATGATGTTATAAAAGATGAAAATGGTAACGTAGTTGAATTACATTGTACTTATGATCCTGAAACTAAGAGTGGTTCTGGCTTCACTGGAAGAAAAGTTAAAGGAACTATTCACTGGGTAGATGCAAAAACTGCTAAACCTGCTGAATTTAGACTTTATGAACCATTAATATTAGATGATGCTCCTGAAAATGAAGGTAAGCACTTCTTAGAACAAATAAATCCTAATTCATTAGAAGTACTACAAGGATTTATTGAAGAAACTACTGCTAAGATAGCAAAACCACAAGATAAATTCCAATTAGTAAGAAATGGTTTCTTTAATGTAGATCCTAAGTACACTACTGATGATAAATTAGTATTTAATAGAATAGTATCTTTAAAGAGTTCATTTAAAATTAATAATTAAAGAATGAAAAAATGAAAAAATTATTGATGTAATTCAGCATAGCTGAATTACTGGATTTTTAAAGAGTTGCATTTGCAACTCTTTTTGTTTTATATAAATTATATTTTAAGTAGTCTCAAATTTACTTCTTTATCTATTTTTAATTTTTTACTCTTAATTTTATAATCTTTATATTCCTCATATAAATTTGTACTAATTAGTCAACTTTCTATTGAAATATTTTTATATTCCTTATAAAATTATCTATAGATTTAAATACTCTTTATATTAAATCTAATTATAAATTTTTATAATATTATGCTATTACATTTTACATAATTAGGAGGTACTTATGAATAATTTTATTACTATTTTAATATTAACAATTGTTGGCGGACTTATTGGATGGATAACTAATATCTTGGCAATAAAGCTTTTGTTTAGACCAATTAAACCTGTTAAGATTCCTATTTTAAATATTGAAATATTAGGATTAATCCCTAAAAGAAAAAACGAAATTGCTGCTAATATTGGTGAAGTAATTTCTAATGAATTACTTTCAATGGATGACATATTAGATCAAGCTTTAAATAATTCAAATGGAGAAAATTTTAATTCTTACATAACAGATAAAATTAAAAACATTATAAATGAAAAGCTTAATATTATTCCTATGCCATTTAGAATGATGGCTGCTCCTTATATTGATGAAATTTTAAATAAAGAAGTACCTAATGCAATTGATGAAATTAGCGTTGATCTATTAGATAAGGCTAAAGGGAATGTTAATATTCAAGAAATTGTTGAAGAAAAAATTAATCAATTAGATTTGGAAAAATTAGAAGATATCATAATTAAGGTTGCTAAAAAGGAGCTAAAGCATATTGAAATTTTAGGCCTTGTCCTTGGAGCTATTATTGGAGTACTTCAAGGTGTTTTAGTTATTTTTCTTTAATCTCTAAAAACATCCTTTAAACCATATAACTTTATGGATTATTACTAAATAATTCAATAAAAAAATACTGTATTACAACGCTAGGTAATACAGTATTTTTAGATTAATGCTATTTTATATTAGTAGAATTTATTTATCTAAATTAATAGTTATCTTTTCATCTTCTAATATTTTATCCCCACTACTCATCTTAGTGATAAAGTACTCTTTATTTTCATCCAATGCTGGTAATGTTAGTGTAAAGTTATAGCCATCATCAATTCCGTTAAATTTAGTTTCTAGAATGTCTATATCCATTGTGTCTTTATACCAATCTTCTTCTTGACCATTATTAGAGTTTTTATATTTATTGATTTTATCTTCATCCCAAATTTCAACTTCTAAATTCTCTAATCTATATATATATTTTTTAACTTTTACCTCTATTACAGTTTTATCTTCTTTGAATTCAATATTTTTTATAATATATTCTTGTTCATCTCCTATCTTTATAGCTGTTTCACCATTTCTATTTATTTTCTCCATCATTAACTCTCTGCTATAATCACTTTTGCTTATAACAGGTATAATAGTCATTGATTTTGTTTCTTCAGGAATACCTTCATATCTCCAATAATAATTACCTTTAACTCTTTCATCATTTACATTTTTCCCTCTACCAGATCCACTTATCATACTTAAAGGAAGCCCTTTATCATCCTGTATAAAAAACTTCAATGTATACTTCTCCCAGAAATTTTCTGACTTATTTTCAGTATCCTTTAAAAGTTCTATATCTGTATCTAAATAAATAATAGTGTTTAGTTTTGATGTAATTAACTCATTAATCTTAAACATACTATCATCATATTTTATTTCTTTGTTTACTTTATATTCTTCTTTCCCCATATCCTTAGAATCTATAGAAAACTTAAATTTAAGCTTTTTAGGATAACTTCCTACCCAATTTCCATATAAATCATTAACTATAAATTCTATTTTCGCCTTATCTGATAATTCATTTTCTGTAAATGCATAAGATGCTAATCCAACATAAGTATTTTCATCTATGAACTCACCATCATTTTCTTCATTTTTATAATTTATATTTTTAAAACCACTTTTTATAATAGGAAATATTATAGGTTTATCATCAAAACCATTTTCTGACTTCAGCTCATATGCTATAGCAAGTTCAACTCCATCATAGTAAATATTTTTAATTGTCATTGTAATATCTTCATATTTTTTTGTTATATTTATATCCTTAGCTCCTTTTATATATTGATCTCCAACACCTATAGCATCATTTATACTTTTAAAAGTAGCGCCTATAATCGGTAGGCTTTCTGCATATGCAGGCATAAATGTATTTAAAGTTAATATACCAACTATAATTATCGCTGCTACTTTGGATATATTTTTCAGCTTGCTTTTTTTCTTTATTTTTCTCTCAGGTAATTCATCTAAAGTTTTTAATATATTATTCTTCAATGTATCTGGAATATCTATTTTAATATCATTTACTTTATCTTTAATCACTTTATTAAATTTATCATTTTCATAATTATTCATGATTATCACCCTCACTCATAATATTATAAATTTTTTCTCTACCTCTATTAAGTCTAGACTTTATAGTTCCCTTAGGAACTTTTAAGGTATCACTTATTTCTCCTATTGACATATCATCAAAATAAAATAACCACATAGTTATTCTTAAATCAGAACTCAATGAATCAATAGCCCTGATTAAATCTATATTTTTATATTTATCCTCATAAGCCTCATTGTTAATTTGTGAATCCTCAATATAAGTAACCTTTTTATTTTTTCTTATTATATTATTACATTCATTTATCAAAATCCTTGTTAGCCATGTTTTAAAAAACTCTTCATTTTTTAAACATGAAATTTTTTCATAAGCCTTAAGTATAGTATTTTGAAAAGCATCCTCTATATCATATTCACTATTTAGCATGCCTCTAGCTACTATATATAAAGACTTTAAGTTCTCTTGAACTAAGATATTAAATGCTTCCTTATCTCCATCTATGGCTAATCTAACATTATTTTTCTTAAGTTTTCCATCTTTATATTTATTGAATACCCCTATAGGAATAATATTAGACATATTCATTATATTTCTCCTTCCCATCTAACATAGCTATGTTAACTTACCTTCACTTAATTAGACGCATATCTTAATTTAAAGGTTCAATTTATATTTTTTATTTTATTAATTATTTTTGTTGGTTTACTCTATTTTCATAATCTTCATTAATCTACTCATAGTAGAAAATTTATAATATCTTTTTTAAGTTTAACGTAATAAAATAATAATTTTCTAGATATTCTTACTTATTATATCAAAAAAGATAGTAGACACTTTTTGTGTTTACTATCTTTTTACACCTTTAACTATATAATAGTTAAGTTATTTAACTTTAATTATATTTCTTCCTTTTCTCTTCAACTTTACTTCCAAACATACTCTTTAACTTTTGTCTTTCTTGTTGCTTAGATTTTGATAAGTTGTATTCTTCTTCTCTTTTTAGCTTTCTATATCTTTCTAGCCTTTCTAAATCTAAAGTTCCATTTTCTATAGCTTCTCTTACTGCACACTTAGGCTCATTTTTGTGAGTACAATCTGAAAATTTACATTGCTTTTCTAACTCTTCAATATTACTAAAGGACTTATCTACATCTGCTGATATTAATCCAAGCTCCCTCATTCCAGGTGTATCAATTATTACTCCACCAGACTCTATAGCAAATAGCTCTCTATGTGTTGTAGTATGTCGTCCCTTATCATTTTCACTAATTGAATTAGTTTTTAAAACTTCTTTATTAATTATCTTGTTAATAAGAGTGGACTTTCCTACCCCTGATGATCCTATAAAGGCTATTGTTATTCCAGACTTTATATATTTTTTAACTTCATAATATCCATCTTCATTAATGCTTGATGTTACTATTATATCTATTCCTATAGCTATCTCTTCTATCTGTTTTACTTTGTCATTTATGTCTTCACACAAATCTGATTTAGTCAATATTATGACTGGTGTAGCCATGCTATCCCAAGCTACTGCAATATATCTTTCCAGCCTATTTATATTAAAATCATTATTTAATGACATACATATAAAAACATAATCTATATTAGATGCAACTATTTGCTTATCATATCTATTTCCCGCAGCTTTTCGTGAAAAATAGCTTTTTCTACTTAATATATTATGAATTATTGCATCTCCATTTTTATTATTTATCCTATCTAATAGTACCCAATCTCCAACAACAGGATAATCAAATATACTATTTGAAGAATATGATAACTTTCCTGATACCTTTGCAAGTATTTCTCCTTCTTCTGTTATTACCTTATACATATCTTTATATTGTACTGCTACTCTAGCAATATATAAATTACTATCATACATACTTGCTTCGTTAATATATCTTTGATTTAATCCTAAATTTAATAAGTTATTATTATTCAATTCTTAATCCTCCAAAATACTTTTTTAATATGGAGGAAAGTACTAATTGATAATTAATAATTCAAATAAAACTTCTTAGACATTTTTACTATCATACTAATAAATTATCTTTAATCAAACAAACTCAATTATCCATTATAAATTCTTAATTATCAATTATAGTAATGTTTCCTCCTTGTTTAATGAACTATCTATTTTAGAATCAATTAAAATATACACCATAAAACATCACATCCTTTCAAATAATTAATAATATAAATACTTTATAGATATATGATAAAGTATTATATTATTAGCATTATTTATATATTATATTTTATATAAACATTTGTATACAAATTTTTACAGTTGAATTTGCAAAATATTATTGAAAACTAAAAAAGGACTATTTAAGTCCTTTTAAAATATCTTAGTCATTCTTTATTTGCCAATAGCATCTTTTTGGAGAATAAATCTTTTCTTCCTTTTTAAGCTTATCCATAACTTTTGAAACTTCTTTTTTATCTACTCCTGTTCCTTCAGCAACTGCAGTAGCATTTAATGGTTTATCATTTTTAGTAAAGAAATCTAAAACTAAATCATAATTTTCCATATATTCATCTCCTTTTTATTTGTTATTATAATTTTACATAATAATATATATCAATTTCAATAATTATTTTTATTTTTTTAAAATTATTAACTAATATTTAATATCTTTTGTTAAATATCAAAAGGGCATCGCGTAACGCGACCCCCTTTTGATTATAACCAGGAATCAAAATTATCTTTGTTCCTTTTCAAGTATTTCTTTTATAGATTTATAAACTTTTCAAATCTAGCTCTTACCTTATCTTCACCTAATATTTGCATAATAGTGTAAAGATCTGGAGTATTACTTCTATGAGATAGTGCAGCTCTTACAGCTCCAGCAACATCAGAAATCATTCCCTTAAAGGCATCTGGATTTGCTTTATATTCTTTTCTATTTGCACAGTATCCAAGTTCTGCTCCAATAACCTTTAATTCTTCAAACCAATTTTCTTGGCTTCCTGAATTAAAGTTGAATTTATCTTTATATACTTTAATTATTTCTTTTGCATTTTCTAAGCTTAAAGTCTTTGGAAGCTCAACATTTTCTGCTGTTTCCTTATTGAATAATTCATCAAAGAAGTAATCTACTTTTCCTCTTACTTCATCCCATTTAGCAAAGTCTTTTCTTGGCTTTGGACCTTCTTTATCTATATTGAAGATTTCTTTTGACATATTTTCATTAGATGTTACTAAATCGTACATTTCCTTATCGAATTCTTTAGCCCAAGCTGTATAATAATTATAAACTACATCAGCTTTCATCTTACAAATAACTTCTTTACTTACATCATTTAATTTAACTATATCAAATAATGCTCCTGATTTACTCATCTTATCTAAAGCAACTTCAAATTCATGATAATCTAAGCTAGGATTTTCTGATCTCCAATCTTCAAATGTAGAGTTTATTATGTTTAATAAGTACTCTATTACTGATACCATTGGATATCCAACTTCTTTGTAATATGAAACTGCTGCTTCAGCATCTTTTCTCTTTGATAATTTTCTCTTAGAACCATTATCATTTTTCATTATTGTTGGTATATGAGCATAATTTGGTCTTTCAAAACCTAATGTATCAAATAATTGTACGTGTATAGGTAATGATGAAAGCCACTCTTCACCTCTTATAACATGAGTAGTTCTCATTAATGCATCATCTATAGCATGTGCAAAATGATAAGTTGGAAGTCCATCTCCCTTTATTATAACTATGTCTTGATTATTTTCTGGGAAACTTATATCTCCTTTTATTAAATCATGGAATTCTACTCTATTTTCTATATTTCCTGGTGACTTAAATCTAATTATGTAGCTTTCACCATTATTTATTTTTTCCATTGCTTCTTCAGGAGTTAAATTTCTATCCTTAGCAAATTCACCATAATATCCTGGTGTTATTTTAGCTGCAGTTTGCTTTTCTCTAAGTTCCGCTAATTCTTCTGGTGTATCAAATGCTGGATATGCTAATCCTTTTTTGATTAAATCTTTTGCAAAAGCTCTATAAATGTCAGCTCTTTCACTTTGTCTATATGGACCATATTCACCTTTAGATGTTTTATCTCCAGTCATTCCTTCGTTAAAGTCCATTCCAAAATTGTGCATTGTTTGAATTGTATCTTCTATAGCACCCTCAACTTCTCTTTTTTGGTCAGTATCTTCTATTCTTAAGAAGAAAACACCTTCACTTTGGCTTGCTAATCTTTCATTTATTAAAGCTGCAAAAACCCCTCCAATATGTTGGAATCCTGTTGGTGATGGTGCATATCTTGTAACGACTGCACCTTCTTTTAAATTTCTTTTTGGATACATTGCAACATAATCTTCTGGTGTTTTATTAACATTTGGAAATATTAATTCTGCTAATTTTTCAAAACTCATATTCATCTTCCTTCCGTAGTTTAAAATTTTATATAAATAAAAAAGCCCTTCATCCTATAAATATTAGGACGAAAGACAAAATTCCGCGTTACCACCTAAATTGATTAATTAGTTAAAATTAATCCACTCATTCTCTTTAAGGGGAGAATCCCATAAACCTACTGGCAATTTTTTTAATATGCTGTTTCAGTTTATAGCTCCAGAGCTTCCTTCAATAGCATCAAATTTTAAGCTTCCACCCATGCTTAAATCTCTGTAAAATGACTATCTATCTACTTTTCTCTTTCATAGCTTATTATTTATAGTTTATCATAAACATTATAACTATACATTTAGCATTTGTAAATAATTTTATACTATTCATTTCATTACATTATTTTTTAATCTAAATTATCACTATAAAGTCTATCTAACTCATCTTTTGGCATTAACACTTGAACTAAATATCCCATTATTATTACTCCAGGTATATCAATCAAAAGCCTTGCTATAGTAAATTTATATCCTAGTGCAGAAAACTCAAACATTAATGTAGATATTTTAGTTACACACCAAGCATTCATAAATATTATTATATTGCTAAATTTAACACCCTTTTTAAGAAGAACCTTTGTAAATGGAAAAGCTGCATACATAGGTCCTGCTGCTATTGAACCTATCAACATGGCAAGAGAAATTCCTTTTATACCTGAATTATCTCCCATATATTTCATCATAGTTTCTCTTGGAACCCAAACATCCATAAGACCAAGCATTATCATTATTGGAGGTACTACTTCAATCATTTGTTTAAAGCTTGAAAAAGCTGTATTAAATGATTTTAAACCTAACTCTTTATTAAAAACTGTTACAATTACAGTTACTATAAGTAATATAATAAAAAAAGAATATCTTTTAACTAAAGCTTTTATCATATAACTGACACCACCATTTCAACGAAAAATGCTACTATAATTGAAAAAATAAAAGCTAATATATTCCTATAAATAGCCGCCTTTTTCCCTATATGTTTAGCTTCTAAAGGAATTGTAATTATACCAATTAAAGTTAAGGTTGATATGAGAGCTGCAACTTGGGCTATACCTGCTCCATTTTTAAGTAACATATCTCCTGTAGAAAATGCTACAAATGTAGGCATCATTGCAATACTTCCTAAGGCTGCAGACAAAAGCACTCCAAATATACCACTATTACCTCCAATTATATTAGATATCGTCTCTGGCTTTAATACTGCAAGGGTTAAACCAACTACTAAGATTATGCCTAAAAATTGAGGCAATATATTTTCTATTGACTTCCATCCTTTTAACAATGCCTTCTTAGTTTTTTCCTTATCTTTTCTATATGATATTAAAAATAATATAGCTGCTGCTAAATAAAGTATTAAACTACTCATTTTATTTCACTTCTAAAAATTTATTATCAATATTATTATATAAGTTAAATTTAATTAGGTGAAAACATGATTTTCAATTAAAACTTAAAATATAAATTCTATATAAAGTCAATAAAAATTACCCAATTGTGTATATATACATATAATATAGTTATAATTAATAATATATAAATTGCTAAAAAATATCTTTAATTAAGAATTATCCTAAGTTATATATTTAAGATAAATTTAAAATCCCTATTGCAATTTAGTATAAAAACTTTATGAGTATTGGAGACATATTATGAAAAAATTAATTTTAGTAATTTCTATCATTTTGTTGTTCATAGCTTCTTTTATTGTAAGTTATAAATATTTTAATTCTAAAAAAACAAACGAAAACACAAATGGAAAAGATATATCTGATTCAATTATAGATAATAATAATTCAAATAATGATTCTACTAATAATCAAAACGAATTACCTAATGAAGACATGAATTTAAAAAAGGCAAAAGAATTATTGTCTAATATGACATTAGAAGAAAAAGTTGGCCAAATGTTTTTTATTAGGTGTATGAAAGATAGTGCACTTGAAGATTTAAAAAACTATAAAGTTGGTGGATTTATTCTATTTGATAATAATATAAAAGATGAAACTAAAGAATCCTTAACTCAAACATTATCAAATTATCAAAATAATTCGAAAATAAAACTTCTAATTGGAATAGATGAAGAAGGTGGAATCGTTAATAGGTTAAGTTGGTATCCTGAATTTAGAGCTGTTCCTTTTTATTCACCTCAAGAATTATATAATGAAGGTGGATACCCATTAATAGCCAGCGATACTAAAGAAAAAGCTGAACTATTAAAAAGCATAGGAATTAATATGAATTTAGCACCCGTATGCGATGTATCAGTAGATCCAAATGATTTTATCTATCCTAGAACATTTGGCATGGATGCTATAGAAACCTCTAAGTATATTGAAACAGTAGTAAATACTATGAATGAAAATAAAATAGGCTCTGCATTAAAACACTTTCCTGGCTATGGAAATAATGTAGATACTCATACTGGAATATCTATTGATGAAAGAACTTATGAAAGCTTTCAAAATTCTGATTTTCTACCTTTTAATGCTGGAATTGATGCAGGAGCTAGTAGTATATTAGTATCTCATAATATCGTAAAGTCAATGGATGCAAATCTTCCTGCATCACTTTCCCCGAGTGTTCATAAAATCATTAGAGATGAATTAAAATTTAATGGAGTTATAATGACTGATGATTTGCAAATGAGTGCTATAAAAGAATATATTGGTGATTCTACATCTGCAGTATTAGCCATAATTGCTGGTAATGACTTAATAATAGCATCTGATTTCGATGTACAAATACCATCTGTGCTGGAAGCTATAAAAACTGGAGAAATTCAAGAAAATCGTATAAATGAGTCTGTATTAAGAATTCTTAAACTAAAATTTGATTTAGGAATAATTTAATAGGATAACTTTATAATTTGTAAACTAATAGTCTAACATATCACTATAAGTAATAAATAAAAAAATTAGGCATATATAAGTTTGATTTTATCCCTCGCCTAAGAGTAACACAAACTTATATATGCCCACTTAAAAAATGAAGAAAAATAACTTCGTAAATAATTTACACTTTATTCCTCGCTACTATCATCTTTAAAAGCTTCTTTATCTTTATAATTATTATTAACTTCTTTGTTAACTTTTCCTACTTCATATAAAATTCTATTTTCTATTCCTTTTATTCCTTTAGTTAATTTAGTATATTGCTTATTAACAAATGAATTTTCATTTCCACTAAGTTCTAAGTATCCTTTTTCTACTTCCATAGCTGCTTTAGTTTTACCAAACTCATTTGCACTTGTTAATTTATGCCTAGCAGAAATTAACTTCTTTAAACTATCTTCAACTATTACTCCACCACTATTTTCATTAAAGTTTATTCTGTTTTTAGGATTAATACTTTCATTCTTTTTATTATTTTCTTCTAACTTACTTTGTTTTTCTAAAGCTTCTTTTTCTTTTTCTATCAGTCTCATTTGTTGTATTTCAGCTTCTACTTCAGCAATTTTTTTATTTATCTCTTCAAGCTTCATTCTCTTTTCCTTAGGATCCATTTCAGTTTCTTGAAGTTCTATTTTTTGTTCTTTATAATCCTCTTTTAGTCGCTGCAAGTTTTTTATTATTTGATTTGAACTTTTTTCTACAGTTATACTTTTTCCCTCTTCAACTTTTTCTCTCTTTTGATTTTCTGAAGCTTCTTTAAGCCTATTATATATTGGATTATCCCAATTATTTATTCTTTGAATCTGCATAAAATCCCCCCCCTAACTTATTTAGATTATCGTTTCTTTTGGGCGGTCCTTTATCATTTTCTCTTGTTTATATCTTCTGAATAAATTCCTAATAAATTTTATTCAAGCTTAAATCTTATTACATTAATTTAAAATAATTAATTTTTTATCTAAAAATCCTATTATTAAAGTAGTTATATTCATACCAGTGTTTAGTAATAGCTCTTTTATTATACCAATCGTAATAATACTTGCTTTCTATTAAACCTTTATCATAGCCTTCTTTTACTGCATCCTGAGCATCTAAGGATAATCTAGTCAAATATCTATCATCTATTTCATGTTTCGTATTAATTATATTTATATTTTGCTTTACTATATAATTATCTATATTAATATAATTCAAACATAAATATATAGTTAATCCCACAATTGCTGTTGGCTTAAACAAATACTTTCCTCTCCATATAAATGCAAGTAATATAATTAAAGAAATACATAAGAAAACTGTGAATGCTTGAACTAAAATCCTTAACCTAGTATATCCAAATTCCTCTATATATAAGTTCATCTTATATATAGCAGAAGCCCCCATATTTATAGTTAATACTGTTATTATGCTATATAAAGAATTTAAAACATTTTTAATTCTTATATTATTTGCTGATGTTTTAAAATTCATTATTGTTATCATTGATAAATTTACTATTACTAATGCAACTAGCTGGAAGAACCCAGTTCTAGCATAGTCAGCAAAATTAAATCCAGCTGGTAAAGCCTTATTTAAATATAAATATGAAATTTGTATTTTAGTGAATACTAAATAAAGTATAGTTATTGAAATTAATATAGTAATTATTGTTGTTGAATTAAAATCTTTTTTTATTGAATTATTTTGTACATCTCTTACCTCTGTACAATTTAAACTATAGTATAACCCAAATACTAAAAACATTACTATTATTGCTATAATGGCTTTTAATATGAAGTCATAAATATTTTCTATATTAAGGTATCTCCATATATTTGCTAAATAATAACTAAATATCTCATCTGCACCTGCAAGTAAGATACCGAGTATTATAATTAAAGGTATTGATATAACTAATCCAATTAATATTGATTTAATATGATTATTTTCTTTTTTAATATTTCCTTTTTTTAATGTTTCTCTTAATACTGAAGGAATTTTAGTTGAATTTCCTAGTGATTGACCTATAATTATTTCTAAAAATGATGTCCCAAAGCTTATTAACTTAAATTCAATATTTTTAAATGTTAATAATAAAAATCCTGAAAATAACGAAACTGGTATAACTACTAAATTTAATATTCTAAAGAATTCATTTGTAAAAATACCATAAGTAAATGATAAAATTATACTAGCTGCTACAAAGAAATATCCGAGAAAGCTTTTATTCTTTACTCCTACAATTAACATAAATATTACTGTCATTAAAACAGTTAAAATAGCAACTGAAATTCCTAAGTATCCAAAAATAAATTTTGAAAATAATATTCCTATACCTAAAGATAATGCCATAAGAATTAATGCTTTATTAATATCCATATTTTGTTTTTCAATATCTATCTTAGAATTTCTTACTTTGTATTTGCTATTCATATTTATAAATTCTTTTAATGCATCAACTGCTAAAGATTTATGATTATTTATACTACATTGAGTTAAAATATTTCTAATAAGATCATTTTCTACTTTATTAATATTATTAGCCCATCTGCATTCTTCAAATACTAGACTTTCATCTATTAATTTCACTTCTGAATTAGTAACATCAATAAACATTAAACTAACATTATAGTCTTCTATATGAATTTTCTTATTATAATTAATAATTGGAGAACTTTCGAATTCTATTCTCCCTTCTTTCCATCTCTCAATGCACTCTTCTGGTGTTTCTTCATTTTTCATACCTACTATTGGCAATCGATTTTTTGATCGCTTTAATAAAAGTATTTTTTCTCCTTTCATTAAAACTAAAGCTACAGTATTGACCATATTTCCTACACCTCCATTATTCATCTACATATTCTAATATATCCCCTGGTTGACAATTAAGCTCCCTGCAAATAGCTTCTAGGGTAGAAAATCTAATTGCTTTTGCCTTATTATTTTTTAATATAGAAAGGTTAGCATTAGTTATACCCACTCTTTCTGCCAACTCATTTAACGAAATTTTTCTTTTTGCCATCATGACATCTAAATTTACGATTATTCCCATATTATTCTCCTTCATCATATAGTTAAATCATTTTCTTCTTTGAACGTAACTGCCTTATCAAAAACCTTTGCTAATATAAATATAAATGCTGATGCAAATAAAAATATAAATACTTCCATATCTGTATGAATCCCCATATTATCAACATATATAAATTTAAACTCTTTAAAATTTGAATTTATAAATAAATTAATAAAATAACATAAGGCTATTATTAATGATGCTAATGATATTTTCTTGAAAGCAATTGCATTTGATCTAACAAATGGATCTCCAATTATTAATGTCTTTATTATTCCTTTAAGCTGAAATACTATATAAAATAAACTGCTAATACCAATAATTAATAATACTATAACTAGCCCTTTATTTATGACAATGTCCTGTATTCCTCTTTTATAAAACGTAATATAAAATACTACAGCAGTAAGAACTATCCCAAACACTATAGTAATATTAAGAACAATAGATAATACCTTAGATAAATTTTTTTCGTCTTTTAAATCCATAATAATCTCTCCTTTTCTAATAAATATATTACCATCCACCAAATCGTTTATCAAGTCTTTTTTATCGAAAAACAATATATTTTTATTTTATATTATTATTTCCCATTATATATTCTTAAATTTATTTTACATAATATTTTATAAGAATTATCATTAAGTTATGTATATAAAGAGTATTCAATCTATAGGAAAAAACTATATTAAATAAAAAAATAATTCATAAAGATCAATGTGTAATTTTATAGATAAGGTAGCTTAAGATGTTACAAAATTAATACTTAGAGAATTATATAATAATTTAAATTGTTAATTTAAAACTAAAAGAGGTGTTCAAAACACCTCTTTTTATTCGAATATTTTACTTAGTCTTAATTATGTAGGTACTTTAAATTTATTTCTAGTAACTACTTAGCTTTTATATTTTATAATATCCCTTATATTTATAGCTATATTTATATTTATCTTACTATCTTTTTAACTAATGTTCCTATGCCTATCCCCATCATTAATACTCCTAAGAGCATTTCTATATTGCTAAGCATATACGCCATAGGTGCTGGTTGAGCCTCGTTAAGTCCTACTCCTGCAAACATACCTACACTTAAATTTAAACTTTCGTTATAATCCTTTAATAATTCTCTAAATGTAAAACCTTTTTCTAAAAATGTATATCTAATAATTTCTTCATCTACTTTTATTCCAAAAATCAAATATAAAATTGAAAATACAAATATTACAAAAAGTGAAAAATATGCTGCATATAATGGTCTTTCTCCATATCCACAAGTTACAAGACCTAAGAAGGACATTATTCTTGGTATAGGTTTTAAAACCTTTCTTTGCATTTTTCTACACAAAAAATAATACTCTCCAAAATTATTAACTAAATTATTTTCTTTAAATTTATCTGCTATATTTTCATATACAGTGTATATTCCTTCGTATTCATTTCTGCTTTTCTTTCTTAATTTTATTTTATCTATAAACGTTTTTTCATCTAGCTTACTTTTATACTTATCTCTAAATTCTAAGTCTTCTATATATGAACTTACTATTTTAGCACCAGATAAATCAGTATCTATTATTATTATTTTCTTTAAATCACAGTTAAATATCATTCCACTTGTCATATCACTTAATTCAAAATTTGTATTTTCCAAAGTGCACTTATTAAAAATAATATATCCTATATCACAGTTTAAAAACTTTGCGTATACATTACATTCATTAAATTCACAGGATAAATTATCTTCCTTATTTAAATTAGGTATCGCGTCACTTTCTTGCTTCATAAAAATACACTCTTCAAAAACTGCACCACTACCTATAAAGTCGCAATTTATAAAGTAACAACCTATAAACTTACATCCCTTAAATTTTATATTTGAAAATTTGCAATTTATAAATTTCGCACAAATTATATCAGTATAACTTATCTCCTGAAATTCATCTTCACTTTTAGGATGACCTCCACCTAAAACAATATCGTTAAATTCTTTAAAACTATACTTTTCATTTGGAATATAATTACTAGATATATTTTTATCTTTCTTAATTTGATTAAATAATTTTTCATTATTTTCTATTCTATTTTCAAATTGTATTTTAGCTTTATATATTTCTTCTTTAAAATTAATATATGACATAATACTTGCTCCTTACAAATGAGTATTTTATTCAACTATATTATTATGTCTATATATTATTTTATTAATTCCTTATTTATTATAGTTTCCATGCTTCTTTTAGTAATATTACTGCTTCTTCTATTTCTTTATGTGTTAAGCTGGCATATCCTAAGAAAACTATACTTGTATTAGCTTTCATATTAGAATATGAATTAGATAATCCTAATATTTTTATTCCTTTCTCATCTGCTTTTTCAATTAATTGCTCTTCTGTCATACCATTATTAACCTTTAGTAATAAATGTAACCCAGAATTAGTACCTATTATTTCAGTTCCTTCAAGATACCTTTTTATTAATGAAACTAAAAGTTCTCTTTTTTTCCTATATATATTTCTCATTTTGTTTAAATGTCTTTCAAAATATCCATCTTCCATGAATCTAAATAAAGATTGTTGATCTATCCTTGAAACTGTGCAAGTAAGAAAGCTAAAATTTTTTCTATATATTTTAATTAATTCATTAGGTAAAACCATATAGCCTATTCTAATTGAAGGTGCAAAGCATTTAGAAAAAGTCCCTAAATATATAACCTTTTCCATAGTATCTAAACTTTGAAGTGCAGGTATTGGTTTACCTTCAAATCTAAACTCACTATCATAATCATCTTCAATTATATATCTATTACTTTTTTCATTTGCCCAAGATAAAAGTTGCATTCTTCTACTTATTGGCATTATAGCTCCTGTAGGAAATTGATGAGATGGTGTTATATGAATTATATCTACATTGCTATTATTAAGATTTTCTATACTTATACCCTGACCATCTATATTTATAGGGTTAACTTCTATTTTATGTGTCTTTAATATTTTTCTTATTTTATAATAACCTGGCTCTTCCATGCCATAACTCTTATCACTACCTAAAATATTTATTAATATTTGAACTAAATACTCTGTTCCTGCTCCAATAACTATATTATCAGCAGTTGAATTAACTCCCCTAGAAAACCTTAAATAATTAGAAATAGCTTCCCTTAAATTTCTATCTCCTTGAGAATGTCCTATTTGTAATAAATTTTTATTTTCCGCATTTATTATATCTTTATTTATTTTTCTCCATGTTGCATAAGGAAAGCTTTCTAAATCCACTCTACTTGAAAAAAACTCATACTTATACTTTTTTCTAACTACTTTTTTATTATCATCTTTATCATTAATTTGGCTAATATTTATTACTCCTTGAAGTTCTGATACATAATATCCTCTTTTAGGTTTTGATATTATATATCCTTCTGTAATAAGTTGTTCATATGCCGATTCTATTGTATTTTGGCTAATTTCTAAATGCTTAGAAAGCTTTCTCTTTGACGGTAGCTTGCTATTTGATTCTAACCTACCACTTTGAATTTCCTTTTTTATAAAATCATATAATTGTATATATAAAGGAACACTACTTTTTGTATCTAAATTAATATTAATAAATTCCATATTATCTCCTTAATAATAGTTAATATAAAGGCTACGATAACTAGATATGTTTTATAAGCTATTTATCTTCGCCAACTTATATTTACAATTTAAAATTATTTAATTTTATATAACTTATTTAATAAAAGACCTGAGAAATTTATAGATGATTTTCTATCTTTTCCATTATTATTTTCACAACTTAAAATTACTAAATTAAGAATTAGCCTCACCAATAATATTTATTAACTTGGAGATTTTATTATAATGAGAAACTACAATTCTTATTTATAGAAACTGAACTCATTAAATTAACGCAAACTGACACTTATCAAAGTTTCAGTTTATGTATATAATAGTATCAGTGATATTACTAATAAGTCAATGATAGCGAGGATTTAGATATGAATTTATTACATCCAATTTGGGCAGAAATTAATTTAAATAATTTAATATATAACATAGAGCAAATAAAGAAAAAATCTGGTAATAGTGAAATAATTGGAGTCGTAAAAGCAAATGCATATGGGCATGGTGCAGTAGAAATATCAAAAGTTTTACTTAATCACGGCATTAATAGGCTTGCAGTTGCTAATATAGTTGAAGCAATTGAGCTTAGAGAAAATGAAATTAAAGCTCCTATAATGCTCCTTGGAATTAGTGAAGATTATGCAATAGATGCACTACTTGAATATGATGTTGAACCAACAATATCAACTTATGAATTTGCTATAAATCTTAATAATAAAGCAAAAGCTTTAAATAAAACTGTTAATATTCATATAGCTATAGATTCTGGAATGGGTAGAATTGGTTTTAGAAAAAATGATAAAGGTTTAGAAGATATAATAAACATTTCTAAATTAAGTAATCTCAAAATTGAAAGTATTTTTTCTCATTTTTCTACTGCTGATTGTAAAGACAAAAGTTATTCTTTGAGGCAACTTGAAATCTATAATACTTTCTTGGATAAACTTAAAGAAGCTGGGGTTTATATAAATAAAAAGAATTTATCTAATAGTGCTGCTATAATTGATTTACCGGAAAGCCATTATGATTATGTAAGGCCTGGAATAATTCAATATGGTTATTATCCTTCAGATGAAGTTGATAAAAATCATTTTGATATAAAGCATGTTTTAACATGGAAAACTAAAATCATTCATATAAAAGAAGTTGAAGAAAATGAATATATAGGGTATGGCCAAACTTTTAAAACTAGTAGAAAAACTGTAGTTGCAACTTTACCAGTTGGTTATGCAGATGGTTATTCTAGAGGGCTTTCTAATAAAGGAAAAGTCATTATAAACGGTCAGATAGCACCTATTATAGGTAATGTTTGTATGGATCAATTTATGGTTGATATTACAGATATAGAAAATGTTCATCTTGGAAATGAAGTTATATTACTAGGCTCTGATGGAAATGTTAAATTTGATGCAGATGATATTGCTAAATTAACAAATACAATAAGTTATGAAGTGCTTTGTCTTATTGGTAGAAGAGCTCCAAGAATATATATAAAAGATTACAAAACTATAGGAATTAGATATTTAATGTAGAAGGGACTGTTTAAACTCAGCCCCTTTCTTCTTTATATACATTTATTTTAATGCCATTACTAGTAACATGAATTTCTCCATCTCCTGTAATTAGCACATTACTTTTTATATTCTTTAATGATTCTTTAAGCTTTTTACTCGGCTTATGCTCAACATTGTCAGTTGTTATTATAGAAGTATTAGGCTTAACTTTAGCTAAAAAATCAGCCATAAAATCATTATTTCTACCATGATGAGGAATTTTTAATAAATCATAATTCTTAATTTCTGAATCATTTAATAGATCTTCTGTAGAGCTTTCTTCTATGTCACCCGCAAATAAAAATTTATTTTTTCCATACTTTACACTTAGAACTATGGAGTTATCATTTTCATTGAAATAATTCTTCTTTGGCGCTAGAACTTTTACTTTTAAATCTCCATCAAATATTTTTTCTTCTAATTTAACCTTTTTTATTTCTATACTTTTTTTATTTGCCACATTTACCATTTCTCTATACTGCTTTTTTTCTTCATTTATATAAGATGTATAAATTTTCTCTGTTTCTATTTTTTCTAATATTTTATCTGCTCCACCAACATGATCTTTATCAATATGTGTTATTATCATATAATCTAATTTTTTAATGCCTAAATCCTTTAATCTTTTTACTATATATTCTCCATTTTCATCTCTTGCTGTATCAATTAAAATATTAACTTCATTGCTTTTAATTAGAATACTATCTGCCTTACCAACATTAAAGAAATAAATATCTATTTCTTCAAGTTCTTTCATTTTTACGTCACATGGTGCAGAAGTAAAAAATGGAATAATAAATAAAAATATAAATCTTAAGTTTTTCATCTTGCCTCCACTTACATTTTTATAACTATATTTTAATACTTATTTCATTATTTTCTTGATTTTTATACTCATATACAAATTTATACAAAAAAACACTTGAATACCTAATTTAGTTTATCCAAGTATTTTTTATAATGTGTATAAAAAACCATTATTCAATATTATTTTTATCAAATATATTTATTTAAGCTTATATAATGTTATCTAAATTATTTACAAGTGAATCTAAATACAGTAATAAATCATTATCTATGCTTCCAGATAATTTTAAAATATTATTTATATCCTCTTCAAAATTTCTAGGTATCTTATCACATGTATTCTTAATTATATTTATTAACCGTTTTTCTCCTGGATGTGGAATTTCATTAATTGCAAATATTATATCAAAATAGCTTGCTAAAAATCCTGATAATCTATGATTAATGCTATTTAAATCCCCTCTTTTTATCGCCTTACTTATTTGGTTATAGTAAGAAGATATATTGTTTTTTAATAAAGGATAATTCTTTTCTATAATATTTTCTTTTAGCTTACTAGGATATTTACACTTTGTACTTTCTTTTAATTTACTTAATCTTCCCTCTCTATCAAAAATTATATTTGAATTTTTGATATTATTCCAAAAACAAGTACTATATCCTACAGATGCATTATTTTTAACTAATATATTATTTATTACATCTTCTATCCAAGACATTCCAAAATAAGCTATATCTATTGGAATATTATTATACCTTAATATAAATTCATCTCCTTGCCCCCAATAATCATTTCCAACTTCTTTATAGTTTGCATATTTACTAACTATTTTTTCTCTTATTTCAATTGAAATATCAGAATAAGTAAATATATCAATATCTATATCTGATAAATTATCATTTCTTTTTGCTGTGGAAGAACCTGCAAAACTTATTGCTGCTACCTCTTTTATATCTTTGAAGTCACTTATTATTTTCTCTAAAATTAAATTCAATTTCTTATCCATTATCTCTCCCCCTTCTATTCCTTATTAAATTTTACTACGTATATATTTATAAATAAATTAGAAAAAGAAACAAAAAAAATTCAATATTTCTATATTAATTTAATAAACACTAAGATCATATATAAAAGTAACATTTCAGATTATTTATATAATTACTAAAAAAACAAAAATATTAAAGATAAAAATAATAAGCATCTCCCAACACTAAATTGGGAAGATGCTTACTTTAAGTTATATAAATTGCTATTTAAAAATTCTATCTTTTATATGGTTACTAATGAAACATATTAATTTTATGCCTAATCTTTGTTAAGTAACCTAAAATAGTTTTTGCTTCTTATAAAATTACATTAATTTTACATTATAAGATTTTAACCAATTATTCACTTGTATTAAATATGCTATCATTTGTGGTCCTGTCATTAATTGTCCATACCAAGGTGTCTTATATGATGATCCTTGCGTATCAACTATTTCTTTTACCTTTGTTTTATCTATTATATCTAAAATAGGTGAAGATTTATCATTCAATATTTTAATCATTTTATTACAAACCATCTCTGTATATATTGGATTATGAGTCTTAGGATATGGACTCTTCTTTCTATATATTATAGATTCAGGTAATATTCCTTCTAATGATTTTCTTAACAACCCTTTTTCCCTACCCTCTAATAATTTTATATTTGAAGGTATATTAAATGCATATTCTACTAATCTATAATCCGCAAAAGGAACTCTAACTTCTAAACTATTTGCCATACTCATTCTATCTTTTCTATTTAATAAATTAACCATAAACCATCTTAAATTTAAGTAAAATAGTTCCCTCATTCTATGCTCTAACTTACTTTCTCCACTCAAATGAGGAACTTCTTTTAAAGTGTCATTATAAGCAGTTTGTGCAACTTCTTCTATCTTTAAATTCTTTAAATCTGGACTTAATATTGCTTTTCTTTCGCCTATAAATCTAGACCAAGGGAAGGTATTTGCATTTATCATCTCTTCATTTGTAAACCATGGATATCCTCCAAATAATTCATCAGCACATTCTCCAGATAAGGCTATAACAAAATCTTTTTTTACTTCTTTACAAAATAAATATAAAGACGAATCCACATCTGCCATTCCTGGTAAGTCTCTTCCAAACACTGCATCATCTAATGCATTTACTAAATCTTTATGATTTAATACAACAGTTCTATGGTCACTACCAATATACTCAGCCATCATCTCTGCAAAATGTTGGTCAGATGTTGGTTGGAATAATGATGATTTAAAGTACTTCTCATTATCTTCATAATCTATTGAATAAGTTGTAAGTGTTTTATTTCTCTTCTTATATTCATTTGCAGCTATTGCTGATATAGCTGAGGAATCTAAGCCACCTGATAAGAAAGTACAAAGTGGAACATCCCCAACTAATTGTCTATCAATTGCATCAATAAGTAAACTTCTAACATGTTCTACTGCTTCTTCTTCACTTTCATTAAATTCTTCAGCTTTTAATTCCCAATACATATCTTTCTTAATTCCATCTTCATTTACAATTATATATTGTGCTGGTTTAACTTCTTCAATATTTTTATATACTGTTGTTCCTGGTATTACCGCTGGTCCAAGTGCAAATAATTCTGTTAAACCATCTTTGTCTACTACTGGTTCCACATATGGATGCTTAAATAAAGCTTTTATTTCTGAACCAAATATAAATGTGCCATTTTTCATTGTATAAAATAATGGCTTAACTCCCATAACATCTCTTGCAAGTACAACTCTCTTTTTATTTTCATCATAAATTGCAAATGCAAATATTCCATTAAATTTTTTAATGCAATCCAATCCCCATCTAATGTATGAAGTAAGTAATACCTCAGTGTCTGAATATCCTTCAAAAATATATCCATCATTTATTAATTCTTTTCTTAAATCTTCGGTATTATATAGTTCTCCATTATACACAAGTACATATTCTTTTCCATTAACAACCTTTTTCATAGGCTGCTTTCCACCCTCTGGATCAACTACAATAAGTCTTCTATGTCCAAACATTATATTATTGGATATATAAGTACCTTCAGCATTCGGTCCCCTGTGAATTAGTGTATCTGTCATAGCCTTTAAGGTTCCAATATTCTCTTTAATGTTTTCCTTAAAATTCACAAATCCTGTTATTCCACACATAATCATCCTTCTTTCTGTATTTGTCTATTATATATAGTTATATGATTATGTTTTACAATAGTTCGTTAAAAATACGGAGGAAAAATGAAATAATGAAAGAACATGAGGAATGAAAAAATGAAGGAATGAAAGAATGAAAGAGTTAAGGAAATAATTCAGCAAAGCTAAATTATAAGAAAGAAAAAATTCTTAGGATAAAATCCTAAGAATCTTCTTATTTTATAATCTAGCTAACGCTAGATTATTTCAACAATTTTTTCATTTTTTCATTCTTTAATTCTTCTCTAGTATGAACTTTTCTATTACTTTTGCAACTCCATCATTTTCGTTTGTGTCTGTAATATAATCTGCAATTTTTTTTAGTTCATCAAAGGAATTGCCCATAGCTACACCAAGTCCTGCATATTCTATCATATGAATATCGTTTCCTGCATCGCCTAATGTTATTATTTCTTCTCTCTTTATTCCTAGATGTTTTGCTAATAATTCTACACCTAGGCCTTTATTAGCATCTTTGTTTAAGAATTCTAAGAAGTATGGTGTACTTCTTACAACAGTATATTTTTCATATACTTCTTTTGGTAATTTTTCTATAGCTGGTCCTAATATCTCAGGTTCATCTATCATCATGATTTTTATCATAACTTCATCATCTGCTATAGAATCTATATTCATTTCATGAATTTCTATATTATTAATTTGAGCTTCTACTTCTGTATATTTGCTACTCTTAGGAGTAATTAATCCTTTCTTCTCCCAGAAAGCATGAATATTTACACCTAATTCATCACTTAAATTTTTTAAGTAATGTAAATCAGCACCATTTAATGCTACTTTATTTATTGCTTCTTTATTTTTTGTTTTTTGAACTAGAGCTCCATTATAGCTAAGCACATAATCTTTTTCTGTTAACATATCTAATTCTTCTAAATATCTTGAAACACCTTCTATTGGTCTTCCAGTTGCTAAAACTACTGTAACTCCCTTGTCTCTTGCTGCTTGGATAGCCTTCTTAGTTCTGTCAGATATACTTTTATCTTCTCTAAGTAAAGTTCCATCCATATCCATAGCTACTAACTTATACATTTGTAATCCTCCGTTTATAATCAAAGTTAATTAAATTATATCATAACAATAACTATAAATGAATTTATTATATTCATCTTAAATTCTTCTCTATTATATTTTATTTATCAAATTCAACATAAGCCCTTAAAATAGAATTAAAACCATCTCTTTTTAAGATTTCAAAAATTGTACCTATTACTTCATAACTAGAAGTAACTAAGGAATCTTTTCTAACCTTTAATAATACTTTTTCAACATCATTTACTAGTATATTTAAATCTGATTCGTTTACCATTGCTCCAGAATCTCTTGCAGCATTTTCTATACTAGTTTTAACTTTTCTAATATTAAATTTTTCAATTCTTCCATCTTTTTTTACTATATTCATAAAGAACCTTCTTTCTATAATAAATTAATCTTAACTTAATTAAAACTTAAATTTAATTTGTCACTGCTACTTCTTTAAAACAAGTTTCTATATTATTAAAATTTAATATAAGTTTATAAAAATCATTTAATTTCAAAGGTTTACTTATATAATACCCTTGAATTTTATCACACTCTATATTTGTAAGTAATTCAAGCTGATTTTTCATTTCAACTCCTTCACAAACAACATCTAAACCTAAAGTATGTGCTAAGTTAATTAGAGTTTTAATAATAGCAAATGTTTTTTTGTCATTTTCTACACTTATCAGTAAACTTCTATCTATCTTTAGAGTATCTAATGGTAAAGTTTTTATATAATTAAAAGAAGAATATCCTACTCCAAAGTCATCTAAAGCTATATTAAAGCCAAGTTTTCTTAATTTATTTAGTATATTTACAGTAGACTCAATATTATCTATTATTTCATCTTCAGTAATTTCTATCTTTATGAAATTAGGATTTACATTACTTTCATTTACTATACTCATAACTCTTTCTAAAAAGTTAATTTGCTTTAAAGCAGTATATGATATATTTACCGAAACTTTAAAATCTTCTTCAGTTAAGCTTCTCATTTTTTTACAAAATTCACATGATTCTTTTAATACAAATTCATCTATCCTAATTATATCCCCATTTTTTTTAGCTAATGGTATAAATTTTGTTGGTGAAATTATTCCAGTAGAACTAATCCATCTACTTAAAGCTTCAGCACCTACTATCTTTTTTGATTTAACATCATATATTGGTTGGTAGTATACTTCAAATTCATTATTGTCTATAGCCTTACTCAATCTACTTTCGAGATTTAAATCTTCTAACATTTCTTCTGAAAATATCTTATATTTATTTCCGCCTTCTTGTTTTCCTTCATACATAGATATGTCAGCATACTTTAATAAAGTAAATACATCTTCAGCATGATCTGGATAATAGCTTATTCCTATACTTGCTTTTAAACTAAAATTATATCTACTAAATTGAATATTTTTATTTAAAAGTTTTAATGTCTCCTCTGCTATGTCCTTTATATTGTCTAAATCACTTTCTCCTCTTTTAACTAATATAAATTCATCTCCGCCTAGTCTACCAACAGTTATATCATCAGAATATAAATCTGTTAATCTATCAGCTACAACTCTTAAAATCTCATCTCCTGTATTATGTCCTAAAGTATCATTTATATTTTTAAAGTCATCCAGGTCTATAAAATAAATGCTGAACTTCTCATCTCTACTTATTAACTCTATTAAATATTCAAGCAAGTTATGCCTATTTAATAAATTTGTCAAAGTATCATAATTAGCCAAATAAGTCATATCCTCAGCATATTTTTTTATCTCGGTAACATCGTTTACTATTATTGAAAAATATCCTTTATTAAGTGAGTATACCGATACAACTCCCCACTTATCATCTACTATGTTTATCTCTTGTGCAATACACTCTGATTTTGAATCCTTTATTCTTGTTAGAATTTCTAATATTTTATCTTTGTCTCTAGAAAAATTTTGATATATATCAGATAATTTATTATTTATGATGTCTTCCTGTGAAAGACCTAATAGCTCTGTCCCAGCAAAATTAACATCTATAATAACTCCATCTATATACTCTCCTTCATTATTCATTATTGCTTTTAAATGGAAAAATGAATTAGACATTGCATTTAATATATTTGCATAATTTTTTTCCTCTTCCTGCAAATGAATTTCTGTATTTATAAGCTTATCTAATACTATATTGATTTCATCATCCAACTTACTTATTTCATCATCTTTAAAATTATTATTTTTTTTATCTGTTGTTCTTATCAATTTTCTCATGGATTTTTCTATTAACTCTAATCTTTTTATTATGTTTTTATTAAAAAACAAATAAAGTCCTATATTTATTAATGTTAATAAGAATAATATTAAAAATAGTGTCAATCTATAATTTATAATTATTTCTACTGAATTTTCTTTTAGTTTATAAACTATAAATATGAATATTGCACTAATAATAATTGATAGTAATAATGTGGAATAGAATAACAGTGTGGCTATTTTTCTCGAAAGCTTCAATTTGTTCACATCCCAATTCATTATTTTTTCTTACTATAATTATACAATTTTTTGTATATGTCCTTCAAGTTTTTTAAATTTATATTTAAAGGTATTAGATGTCAGATATAGTGTATCGCAGACTAATATTATTAAGTTTAATTATAATTAATAAAAGGTCTTATAGCTACATATCTGTAGCTATAAGACCTTTTATAATAATGTATTTTCTTTATTTTACTATTTTAAAATCTTCTATTTAACTTTTATTATCTATTAATAGACAATGCCATTCTATGAAATGTATGCCTTTTCCCTCTTACTGATATAGATAGTTGCATAATATTTTCTGGATCTGCAGTACCAGAGTATCCCCCATCTCCTATATGATGGATATCACACCCTGCACGTTTACTAGTTAAAGCCAATTCTCTAATAGTTCCTATATCTGCGCCTTCTTGGGTTGTTCCAATTGCTCCCATTACCAATTTATCTTTAGAATGTACATAATTAACTAAAGAAGTCATTTCTGCTTCACTTAATCCTGGAATAGTTCCGGCTACCGGAATTAGAATTATATCAGCTCCAGCCTCAATGAATTTTGTGATTGTCTCTTCATCTATTACTGGTTCTGATACACCAGCTCCGTGCATTTTTCCAGCAATTATAACCCCATTATATAATTTTTTAGCTAATTTAATAGATTTTTCTATCTCATTATTTGATACTCCGGTTGATGGATTTCCAGTTAAACAAATAAAATCAAACCCCATTTCACTAGCTAATTTTAGATTTTTTTCACTAGCAACTCTTCCCTGTGAAATTATCTTAGTTAGCTCAAGAGTTTTTGCTTCCATATCAACAGGCTCAATATTTACACCTATTGGACGTCCAGTTAATTCTTTTAATCTTTTTATACAGTTCTTTGCTTCATCTAATCCTTTTATTTCACAAGTCTCAAAATCAAATAAATTTAATAAAATCAAATCTGCACCGAATGCAGCTACATATTCAGCATTAGTTATTCCCTTTGTCATTGGATCCAATTGTACATCATTCTCTGCTAAAATAGTACGTCCCGCACTTGCTTCAATACTTGCTATTAAATCAGATTTCCCAAAGCTAGAAAAATCTGATGCAGAACAATTAAGTAATCTTTTAATCTTCATAAGATTAATTACCTCCTACTAAAATTAGTTTTCTTTAATTTCATTTTCTTCAATATATGATTTTCTATCAATAATCTTAAAGAATGGGTAATAGATAATTATTGAAATAATAATATTCACTATTTGTAAAACTACCCCCGAAACATGTCCACCCGTAGCTAAATATCCTCCGATTATTGGTGGCATTGACCATGGTACCAGAACAACAGCTTTTGCAACAATTCCTAATGACATGGTTACATAAGAGATAATATAACAGACAATAGGCGCTATTACATAAGGAATTAATATTATTGGGTTCATCACAACTGGTAACCCAAACATTAATGGTTCATTAACTGCAAATACTGTCGGAGGTAATCCAATTTTCCCCATTTCCTTCATATACTTGCTTTTGCTTTTAAAGAATAATAATATTGCTAAACCAAGAAGTACACCACTTCCACCAATCCATACAAATGTATTCATGAATGTATAATTTATAATATGTGGAATTGCTTCACCACTTTGAAATGCTATACGATTTTCATCTACAAATTGTAACCATGTAGGTTGCATTACACTAAGTACTAGATCCCATCCATGAATACCAACTGACCAGAAAACTGTAGTAAATAAAATGGCAAGAAGCCCACCAATAAATCCACCTCCAATGACAGAAATCGGCTTACCTACAATTGTATAAATAAGATCATGAATATTTGTATTTCCATAAGTTTCAACTAATAAACGAATAATCCAAAATAATGTTAAGCAAACAGTAGATGGAATTAATGCTACAAAAGATCTGCTAACTGCCGGTGGGACATTTTCTGGTAGCTTAATAACAATATTTCTTTGAACGAAAATTCTAAAAATTTCTGCTGAAATTAGTCCTACAATAATTGCTACGAAAAGCCCCTTGCTTCCTAAATATCCTATTTGAATTCCACCATCTTGCGTTGGTGTTACTAGTAAGAACGTTGCTACAGATAGAATTCCTGCTGATACCCCACTAACTTTATAAGAATTTGCTAAGCTATAAGCAATAGTAAAGGCATCTAATAAAGCCATAATATTAAATGTAGCTCCTACAACAAAGTCAAGCTTTGATTGCCATTCAGATCCGAAAATAGTAGCTATAAACTGATTAAATCCATCCCATGGAATACTTGATAGTATTACAAATATGGATCCTACTATAATTAAAGGCATAGTAGTAACTAATCCATCCCTTATCGCTACTAAATGTTTTTCCCCTCCAATCTTTACCCCCCATGGAAGTAATTTTTCATCCATAAATTTTTTCACATTTTGTTGCATGAAATTCCTCCTCTCATTGGTATATACCATAATTACATTTTCATTGTAATTTTTTTCTATATTTTTGTCAACATAGAAATTTATATAAAAAATATTAATTTTTTACATTTTTAAAACGTTTTCCAATCTTTAAAATAATTTTTTTCTTAATAACTTCATATAAAATATCCTTAATTTATTAAATAAATATATAAATTTCCAAAAATATATTGAAATATTTACCACATATGATATTATTATTTTTATAGATGGTATATACCATAATGAAAAGGAGTGAAGAGAATGATTAATATTTTACTAGTTTGTTCAGCAGGAATGTCTACAAGCTTAATGGTAAAAAAAATGAATGCGATAGCTACAGAAAAGGGAATTGATGCACATATTTGGGCAGTTGCTAATGCCGATGCTGCTAATGAGATTGGAAAAGCAGATATTATACTATTAGGGCCACAAGTTCGTTTTCTTGAAAATAAAATGATTGAAATCTCAGAAGGAAAACCTGTTCAAGTTATCAATATGCAAGCATATGGTACAATGAATGGTGAAAAAGTATTAGAGCAAGCTCTTCAATTATTAAACAAGAACTAATTATTCTATTTTAAATTGAAGTATATATATTACTTCTATAATTTAAAATTAATACATTGTTTTTAAATTTATATACTATTGAAATTGAAAACTTAATAATTACCAATATTTAAATTTATAATAATGTGGGAGGAAATCTTCCTCTCCTTATTATTTTAGCGGAGGAAATATGGGAAGTTTAGAATTAATTTGTTTTGAAATTATATCAAATGTTGGTATGGCTAGAGGAAGTTTTATTGAAGCCATCGATCTTGCTACTGAAGGAAAATTTCATGAGGCTGAAGATAAAATTTTAGAAGGGGATAATTATTTCTCTGCAGGTCACTCTGCACATACAAAATTAATTCAGCAAGAAGCTGAAGGAAATAAAACCGAATTTGCTTTATTACTAATACATGCTGAAGATCAATTGATGAGTACTGAATCATTTAGAATATTAGCTGAAAAATTTATTGCATTAAACAAAAAGATAGAAAATAAATAGCCAGTTTAATAATATATATAATAGAAAATATATATTATTAATATTGCATTTAATGTTTATTAACATCCTATGCAACTTTTGAAAAAACACAAACACTTTATGTTATAATATTTTTATATTAATTTATTTGAAATGTGAGGAAATATGTACATGCTAAAAACAAACGAAATATTACATGTTGATTCTGAAAGTTTCTTTAATAATCTTGTTGATAACATTGCTTACGATGTTTTCAATGCCACTGGAGAGAATATTCCTTTAAGCTCTATAAAGAAAGGATTTAATTATAAAAAAAATTTAAATAATAAATTAGGTAGAAAAGGAACAGTTAATGTGGAAATCATTGAATTTAATAAGCCTATAAGCTACAGTGCTAAATTTCAGTCTAGTTCAGGAGTAAACACACTTTCATATTATATAGAGGCATTAGATAAAAATAGTATAAATGTAACTTATATAGAAGACTTTAAAGGAAGTAAAGGTTCAATGGATTTGAACTATAAACTTTTAAATATATTTTTCAAAAGAAATGCAAAAAAAAGAATTATTCATTTTTTACATTCTATGGAGGAATCTATTATTGATAATAAAAATTCACTTAGCTCTTGAAATCTTATTTAATTGTTTGTGCAATAAAAGGTGGTGAACACATGGCTAATCCGATTTATATAGAAATTAAAAACCGAATTATGGAAGAAATAGCTGATAAACCTGCTTCTTCACCTATTTCTTCTGAAAGAGATATGGCAATAAAATATGGGGCTAGCCGTATGACAGTAAGAAAAGCAATTAATGACCTAGTTACTGAAGGGGTTTTATATCGTGATAAGAATAAAGGAACTTATGTTTCAGATAGAAAGCTATTAAAAAAAAATACCTCTACTGAAATTTTAGAAAATCAAGATTCAATAGATTATGTCATCTTATACTTTAAAGTTAAGAAAACCGAACAATGTGATAAAGAAATTGGTGATATCATGAAACTTTCTAATGATGATCTAGTTTTACGAATAGTACGTCTTAATCAAAAAGAAGGATGTCCACTTAGTGCTGAAGAAATATATTTTAATACTGAGTTTGTAAATAATGAGGATATTAATAATTTACCTAAATTATTAAATTTAACCCAGCTCCTTACAGAGGGCACCATGACTCAGAAGTTTATACCTATCATTGTACCTTCACAATATTCTAATATTTTGCATTTAAAATTAACAACACCAATAATAATGGTAGAAACTTTAATTAGTAATAGAAAAGGTCATCCCCTTATATTTATTCGTACTTTTAATAATCCTAATGAAAAAGTTATAGAGATTACATCTTAACGTCATAAGAGTAAGCATAAATAATTGGCGCTTACTCTTATTTACATTTATAATAATTTAGTTCTTTGCTTTGCTTAACTTAGCAACTTTTCCCTTTAATTTTATTTCCTTATATCTTTTTAATATTATATTACCTTTACCATTTAAAATATCAACAAAAGAATGCCCATCTTGAACATCTATTATTCCAATATCTTCTCCTGTTAATTCTTCTAAATTACTAAAGGCACCTACTATATCAATATTTCTTATTTTCTTCTTTTTTCCTGCTGTTATATGTATCTTAGTAACTTCGTTGTGAATATTCTTCTTAACATTTGTTTTATTATTATAATCATTTTTTTGACTTTCAAAAAATCTTTTTCTTCCTTCTATTATTTCTTCATATTCTGGAAGATTAGCTTCTTCTATGCTGTAATTTATATATTCTTCGATTTCATTTAAAAATCTTCTTTCTCCTTTAGATACTAAAGATATTGCAAGTCCTTTTTTATCGCCTCTTCCACTTCTTCCTATTCTATGTACATAACTTTCTTTTTCCATTGGAACTTCATAATTAAATACATTAGTTATATGGTTTATATGTATTCCCCTTGCTGCAACATCAGTAGCTACAAGTACTTTAAATTCTTTATTTTTAAAATTCTCCATAGTTGCTAATCTATCTTTTTGATCCATATCTCCATGTAATTCCTTAACACTAATTTTTTCTTTCTTCAATAAAGAACTTAAATTTCTAACTGAATCCTTAGTATTACAGAAAATTATTGCTGATTCATCTGTAAATGCATAAAGTGATTTTAATAAATACTTAAACTTTTCTTCTCTATCTACATTTAAATATTTTTCAGAAATTTTATCTCTGTTAAATACCTTTGATTTTATATTAAGTACAGTTGGATTATTCATATAATTTGAATATAATCCCTCTATCTCCTTTGGAATTGTAGCTGAAAATAATGCTGTATTTTTTGATTGTGGTAGCTTATCTAATACATCTGTAATTTGATCTATAAATCCCATATTTAACATTTTATCAGCTTCATCTATTATTACAAAATCTATCTCATTTGTATTTAAATTTCCTCTTTCAATATGATCTATAACCCTTCCAGGAGTTCCACATACTATATGTACTCTTTGTTTTAACTCTCTTATTTGTTCATTAAAAGGCTGTTTTCCAAAAATGGCCGCACACCTAACTTTTTTCAATCTCCCTATATTTGATATATCTTCTTTTACTTGAATTGCAAGTTCTCTTGTTGGGACTAATATTAAAGCTTTCACCTTATTTTCTTCCACATTCACTAATTCACATAAAGGAATACCAAAGCTTGCTGTTTTTCCACTTCCTGTTTGAGATTTTACTACTAAATCCTTTTTATCTAATATATATGGAATAACTTCTTGTTGAACTTCAGATGGCTTTTCAAACCCTAAATTCTTTAATGCCTTAAGAATTTCTTCACTTAAATTCATATTCTCAAATTTATCTATCTTCATTAAAATACCTCACTTTTTTTAATACTGTTATTTAAATATATTTCCTAATAAACCTATTTACTGTTATTAAATAGTATTATTTATTTTACCCCATAGCACTAATTTTAACAATGCTAGTTATTTATAATAAGATGTTTTGAAAGCAATCTAAAAAAAGTAAGTACATATAGTTTTTATTATTTCATTACTTTTCTCCTAATAAACGTAAATTTATACAATTACTTCAAACCAAAGAAATAAAAAATAGAAACTATTCTTAAAAATAACTTTAAATATAGTTTCTATCTTTCCTATTAAATATTTATATTTAAATTCTTTAAATCACTTCTCAGTTTTTCTGGAGTTTCAAATAATAAAGTATTAATACTAAGTTTCTCTGCTCCCTCTATGTTTAATTTTGTATCATCAATAAATATAGATTCTTCTGCTATTAAATTATATCTTTTTAATATTAGCTTATATATTTCTTCTTCAGGCTTAATCAACTTTTCTTCGTAAGATACTACCCCACCATCAAATAGCTCAAAAAAATTATTTTTCCTTTTCACATCTTTAAAAGCTAAATCATGAAAATTAGATAAATAAAATATCTTATATCCATTATTCTTTAAATCTTTTAGAATTTCTATAGTTTCTTCAATAGGTTTTAATATATTATACCAATCTTCAAAAACTAATTTAATATCATCTCCATACTTACTATTCCTATCAATTATTTTATTAATTGCTTCATTTTCTGTTATAGTACCTCTATCTAACATAACCCATTCTTCACTTTGAAAAATTTCTCTATATAAATCCTCTATTTTTTCCTCTGTTATCTTTTCTTTTAAATATTCTTTTGGATTAAAACTTAATAATACATTTCCAATATCAAAAATTATATTCGTATACATATATCCTCCCATTATCTTTACTTTATAAAAAACAGTAGATAGATACTCTACCTACTGTCCAATTATTTTAGATAACATTATTATATCATTTTACACAATTACATTCTACAACTTTTAAAGGTCTCATCATTTCATAGTCTTCATGCTCTAAGAAATGACAATGCCATACATAATTACCTACATAACCTTTAAATTGCATTATAATTCTAGTTACTTTTCCTGCCTCAGAATCTACTGTATCTTTGAATCCTCTTTCATAATCATGAGGCTCTTCTTTTGGTCCAGTATAAATTACTTCACCTGTATTATTATAAGCCTCAACATCAAAAGGCCTTCTCCAAAGAATTTTAAATTGAATTAAATGGATGTGAATTGGATGAGGCACAGGCATTGGATTTATTAAATTCCATATTTCAATACTATCAAGTTCAGGTTTCTCAGTAACAGGATCACTCCAAGTCATATTATCAATCATAAGCATAGGCCTACCATAACGATCAGTCATAGCTCCAAAAGATACTTTTCTTTTTCTTCTTACTAAATCTTTATTTAGTGGGTGTACCACTCTAAGAGTACTTGGAACAACGCTTGTATCTTCACCTTGTAATGGCTTTACAACATTAAATCTCATAATCATATTAGTTCCTGATATATCAGCATTAGTATCGTCATTCATTAATATGATTCTTTCTCCAACATGTTGTGAAAAATCTATTATAATATCAATTCTTTCAGCTGGCATTAACTTAAATGATGTTAGGTTAACAGGTTCTTCTATTAATCCTCCATCAGTACCTATTTGAATAAATTCTTCATTATTAGAAAGTCTCATAATATATTGACGTCTATTTGAAGCATTTAAAATTCTGAATCTATACTTACGAGGCTCAACATCTAAATATGGCCACACTTTACCATTTACTACTATTGTATCTCCAAAGAATCCAGGTACTATTGACGGAAATACACTAACTGGAAATGGTGGAGCTGCAGGATAAAATAATTCTCCTTCTTCAGTAAAGGATTTATCTTGTACTAAAAGAGGAACTTCATATTTCCCCTTAGGCAAATTTAATCTTTCTTCTAATAAATCTCTAAGGATATAAAGACCTGCAAGACCTGCATATACATTTAATCTTGTTTGTCCCATGGCATGATCATGATACCATAGTGTAGTCCCTGATTGATAATTTGTATATTCATAAACTTTTCTAGTAAACTCAGGTCCTGTAACTTTAAATCCATTCGTGAACCAAGCTTCTGGATGTCCATCACTACTACTTTCAACCTTTGCTCCGTGTAAATGAACAACAGTTTTACCTTCTGGGTCATCTACTGTTCCATGCAAGGTTGTATCATAAGGCAAAAAATGCTTATCAGGCAATTTATTATCCCACAATACATGGGTACTTATATTCTTAAATGCCTCTATTGTTGGACCAGGATATAATCCATTATATCCCCATATCTTGGTTGGTGGAAAATATGATGAAAAATAATGTTCTGCTTCTTTCATGGTAATATGATAATGTTTTTCATTATCTTTATACTCATTATTAGTATCATCTATAGGCTTTGCTGTTCCAGGAATCAGCAATTTATCTATGAATTTTGGAATTGTAAAAGGATCAGAAGGATTAACTATAAAACATATATTATCATTACAACACTTTACTTCTACTTTATCTTCTGCATTTTCTTCTAGCTCATTTTTCGAAGCTTTTTCATTTGGTTCGCTTGAAACCATATATCTCACTCCTTAAGCTAATTTATAATATAATATATTCACTCTTATGTAAAATGTTCTTTTTATAGTCGCCTTTTATTTCTTTACATAAACCAACTTCCAAAAGCATATCCTGCATATATGAATACTGCATTCCATATTGCTATACCAATAGTTGAATAAATAGAAAAATTTATTATATTCATTCTAAACATTCCAGCAACGAAAGGTATTAACGTTCTTCCTACTGGAATTAGTCTAGTTATTAAAACTCCCTTGTCCCCATAATTTTCTATGTAAAAGCATACCTTATCAATAGATTTCCGAGACTTTGGAAACTTATTGTATACCTTAGTTAATATTGGTTTTCCAAACCAATAAGATATACCAAATAAAACGTAGCTTGCTAACGCACCTGCCAAAACAGATATTGCTAATGCTACAAAAAAGTTAATTCCTGACTTTGCCACAGCTATCCCTATAGCTGGCATTATTATAGCAGCTCCTAATCCCGGAAAATTTAAGTATTCTAAAAATATAATTATAAATAAAAATATTAAGCCATATCTTGCAAAATATTCTATTACTATTTGAATATTATCCATTTCATCTACACTCCAAGCTATATATGTTGATGACTTTTATTTTACCCTATCTTTCTTAAAATTAAATATTGTTTTCCTTAATTTTTACTTAATTATACTTTTATATTATTTAGTTCATTAAATATGCTACGAGTAACTTTATTGTATTTTCTAATCCTTCATAGTGTGTTCTTTCCATTCCATGTGATGCATGAACCCCTGGTCCTATAAGTGCTCCCCTTATATCATTTCCGCCTCTTAAGGCAGCTCCTACATCTGATCCATACATAGGATAAATGTCTACTGCATATTTTATATCATTTGCTTTAGCCAATTCTATAAGAGATGTAACCATATTATAATCATAAGGTCCACCGGAATCTTTCGCACAAATTGATACATCATATTCAGTACAACTTAAATCATCTCCAATACATCCCATATCTACTGCTATCATTTCAGTTATATCATTTGGAATATATGAAGCTCCATGCCCAACTTCCTCATATATAGAAATAAATAACTTTGTTGTGTACTTAGGGGTTATTTTTTCTCTATTAAAGATTTCTAATAATCCCATTAATGCAGCTACACTACCTTTATCATCTATAAATCTTGATTTTATAAATCCACTTTCAGTTATTGTTGTTTTAGTATCTATAAAAATAAAATCTCCAGGACATATTCCAAGCTCTTCAACATCCTTTTTTGAAAGCACCTTTTCATCAATTCTAACTTCCATATTTTCTGGATCACGTTTCTTTTCCTTACTATCCGGATAAACATGAGCTGCTGGACTTGTACTTAAAAATGTTCCTGTATATATTCTTCCATCTCTAGTTCTTATCTTACAATATTCACTATCTAAAGTTGGGGGAATTGGACCTCCTAGCAAAGTGAACTTTAGTGTTCCATTATTAGTAATAGACCTAACCATTGCTCCTAATGTATCTACATGAGCTGCAAGTCCTATAACCTTATCATTACTTTGCCCTGGTATTGTTATTATTCCACATCCCTTGTTTGTTGTTTCAAACTTATATCCAAAACTCTTTGAAATTTCCTCAATCACCTTAATAATATCGAAACAAAATCCTGTTGGACTATCAAACTCCAATATTCTTTTAGCAGTATTTAATACGTATTCTTTATTAATACTATATTGCATCATTATCACTCCTCATTCCTTTTATATCGCTTAAATCTATCATTTAAACCTTGGCGATATAAAGTAAAATAAATATTCTCTATCAGTTTATTTTACTATATTTTCTTATTGTATTTCCATATTTATATAATATTTATACATACTTTCTCTTTCTAATATTACCATTAATCTATTTAATATTATTCTTTAATATATCTATTCTTATATACATTACTCAACTACCAACAATCTATAGGTGTCCATTAATGAAATATTTTTGTAGTTGTCAAAGTAATCTACAATAGATAGTTGATATTTTTGTGAATGTACCAAAATAAATAAAAAGAACTTTTCTACAACAATTTAGTTAAGAAAAGTTCTTTTTATTTGATATCTATTTATTTAATAATTCAAGAGTATTTAGTATTTCCTTTGCAATTTCTCTTTCTTTTCCTTTATAAGGATATGAATGTATATGAATAGCAGGATTAAAATTAAGTTCAATTATTGCATAGCTTGTGTTCTCATCATTGTAATCCTCTAACATCATATCGACTCCACAAATATTAGCACCAACTGCCTTTGCTGATTCAACAGCTATATCTTTAAAATTTTGTGGTATTAAATCTGTATAATCTATACTATCTCCACCTGTACTAATATTGGAGTTTTCTCTTAGATATACAATTTCACCTTCATTAGGAATATAGTCAAAGTCTTTCCCTTCTTGTTTTAAGAATAACTTTGCATGATCATCTAAGTTTATTTTTTCTAATGGAGTTTTATACCCTTTTCCTCTAAGTGAACTTTTATTTTTTTCTTCAACAAGTTCTTTAATTGTACTTTTGCCATTTCCAATAACATTTGCTGGCACTCTATGAAGGATTCCTGGCACTTTATCTCCTATTACTAAAAATCTATATTCTTTTCCTTTAATAAATTCTTCAACTAAAACTGTGTTGTCACTTGCAAAAGCTATTTCAAAAGCCTCTTTGATATCTTCTTCCTTTGCTCCATCCTTAAATATTGATATACCAATTCCGAAGTTAGTTGACTTTGGTTTTACTACTATAGGTTTATCAACAAATCTTTTAATATTTTCTATAGCATCTTCTAAAGAAAAGAACTCAAAACCACTTGGAACTTTTATATTATTTCTATTTAAAATTTCCTTTGTAACAACTTTATTTTCCATCATTAAAACTGTTATATAGCTATCTTTAGAAGTTTTAGTTGCTTGCTTTACATATTCAATATGATTACCTTTATTTAATGAAATAAAGTTTTCACTTCTATCTATCACATCAACCTTTATTCCTCTTTTCATAGCTTCCTTCATCAATATTTGAGTTGAAAGCTCTAAGTCTTCAAATCCTTCTAATTTAAATCTATTTTTATAAGCATCTTCTCGATATTCTTTAGCTAATTTTAAATGGCTTTCTATAAATCCTTCTTCTTTTACCATTTCAGAAATCCTAGCTGCATAAGTTAATTTAGGATTTAATACTTTTTCAATCATATTATTTATTATTTCTTCTTTTCCTAACCCTAACTCATTATTCATATTTTTAATTTCATTTAATATTTGCATAGCCCAATCATTTTTAGATACAGTCTTGCCATCTTTATATAAAGTTACATCCATTTGACCATACATAGAAATTATATTTTGATTATTTTGAGCTTCTTCTTGCCAAATTTTATAATTACTTTCTTCTTTAACAAGTAAGTATATAGTAAATATATTTATAAAGTTTAAATCATCTAATGATATTCCAGCCTTATTAAATGGATTTATATCTATACTTCTTATTTCAAGATAATTTATACCATCATCTAATAATGAATCTAAAAATCTAGTGTTATCTATTGCTTTTAGTCTTATTTGTGTATATAACTCTTTATGACTATCTATAAGCTTATCATCTATAAATCTATACACGCTTGAAACATAATCCTTAACTGAAGTATATTCTGGATATAAATCTATAGGGTTCTTATATCCACATTCACTATTTCTATAAGATATGGCTCCATCATTAGTAAAACTATCAGTTGCTATCTTATTTAAATCTACTACACATTTTTCTCCAAAAGTTTTATGCATAATAGTCGTTCCACCTAGAAGATATATAAGTAACCATCTATATCTTAAATAATTTCTAACTACTTTTAAATAAATATTATCTCTAAAGTCCCTATAACTTTCTCCCTTTCCAAGTACTTTATATAAATCTTTTATTAACTCTTCATTAAAAGAAAAATTATAATGTATTCCAGATATTAATTGCTTTTTTCCACCATATTTTTTCAAAAGCTTTTTCCTATAATCACTTGCTCCTTTGCCAGTATCACACTTACCATAATCTGCAACAGGAATTAAATCATCCTCAGGAATGTCGCATGGCATAGATTGTGGCCAAAGATATTCATCTTTAAGTTCTAATGCTGTTATATCATAAAGAGAATTTAAAAAGCTATAGACCTCTTCTAAAGTATTTAAAGTTGGTGTTATAAGCTCAATTTGACTTTCTGAAAAATCAGTAGTTATATATGGATGGCTTATCTTGCATTCAAATACTTCTGGATGCTTAGTTAAAGCTAATTCACCATTTTCATTTACTCTTAATGTCTCACGCTCAACTCCAAAATTTCCTCTTAATAATTTATTTCTATATTCAAGTGATTTAATCACATCTAACATCTTTATACTCCTTCCATATGCTAAATTTATAAATGAGATAGGCTGTAGAACCTTTTAAAATACTTGATATTGATATTCCCCACCATATTCCACTTACTCCTATATATCTTGTAAGCACTAATGCTAGTGGAATTCTAAGTATAGTAAAAATTATACTTATAAGCGCTGGTATTTTAGGAACTCCAAGCCCTGTAAACACACCGTTAGATATCATTTCTATAGTTGCAAATATTTGTGAAAATCCTATTATTCTTAAATAATCACTTGCAATTACAATAGTATTATTTTCTCTAATAAATATCTTTACTAATACCTCTGGAACAAATATAAATATTATACTTACAAATAAAGCATAAATCATACCTATTCCTATTGCAGTATTATATCCTTTGTTTATTCTGGTATACTTTTTAGCTCCGTAATTTTGTCCAACAAAACCAGCAATAGCTCCATTTAATCCACCTACAACCATATAAACTATAGATTCTATTTGTAGACCTATTTTTTGAGCTGCTATTGCATCTGAACCAAATCCTCCTATTAATCTAGCTAAAATTATATTTACTAAAGTAAATAATACTCTTTGAAAAGACATAGGAAGTCCTAAAATAGTTATTTCTTTAATCTTCTTATAATCCAATCCGTTTCTAAAATTAATACTAAATAAGTTCCTTGCCTTTATTATAAATAATATAAACATAATTCCATTTGCTATTAATGTTCCAAGAGCAGCACCTGTAACTCCTAGATCCATACCATATATAAATAGAGGATCTAGAATCATATTTATAACTACTCCTACTGCACTTATATTAAGAGCACTTTTATTAACACCAAAACTATTAAAAATTCTGATATATAATGTATTGAAAAATGAAAAGAAAAGCATTGGCGAACTTATAGCTAAATATATATATGCTTGTTTTTCAACTATAGTATTACCTAAATTTAAAAACTGTATAAAGTTCTTTCCAAAAAAGATTAATACTAAACAATATATTAAGCTGACAGCTCCATTTAATATTACTCCATTAGATATATACTCTTCTACCGCTTTATTATCTTTTTCCCCTATAGAGTGTGCAACCTTTATTCCTGTCCCTATGATAACAAAAGCATTAATTGAATATCCAAGTCCAATAAAAAAGCTAGAAGATCCTATACTTGCTACTGCATCACTACCTAATCCCCCTACCCATAACATATCTATTAAATTATAAGTAAATTGTAATAGAGAACTACCTATTATAGGTATTGCTAAGGTTATTAATACCTTTAACACATTACCTTTAGTTAAATCAACCTTTTTCATATTTCTCTCCATATTAAAAATTATTCATTCTTATCAATGCACTTTGAACTACATATACATCTTTGATTATTAGTTAAAATACTATTTAAAAATCTCATAAGTTCGTCACATGATTCTACATCCAAACTATAATACATCCATGTTCCTTCTTTTCTACATTTCACTACTCCACAATCCATCAAAACCTTCATATGATGTGATAATGTTGGTTGGGTAAAATGAAAATTTTCTAAGATTATACAAGCACATTTTTCCCCTGTAGATAACATATCTACTATCTTAACTCTATTTATTTCACCTAGTGCTTTAAATATTTTTATATTCTTCTCATAGTTTTTAATCATTACACCCTCCTTACATAGACAAGTATCTATATATAATTTATATAATATATAGATAGTTATCTATTTATAACACATTTAAATATAGATTATTATCTATGTTTAGTCAATACATAATCTGTAATATTTTGCGAAGCAAAATGGTGAAAGAATGAAAAAATAAAAGAATGAAAAAATTAAGGTGAAAAATACTTAAAGGATTTTTAAAGAAAGTAGTATCACCAAAAGATAAATACCTTCTTCTAATATCCTAAGATAAAAAAAGCACCTTGACTTCTCAAGGTGCTTTTAAAAATAAGGCTCTGTTTTATTTGAATGTTGATAATCATTATTTTTTCAGCAAGGGCATATTATTTCTACCCATTATGGTATTATATTCCAAATAAATATACAATAAAAATATACATTATTACGTAATTGTAATATAATGTGTAGAAAGGATTATTTATATAACTAGAAGAGGTAAATGTTAAATGATAAAAGATAAACCTATTTTAAAGTCTATACTATGGACATTTGTAATCTTGATTTTTCCAGTAGTTTCTGGAGTAATAACACAAGTGTTAATGATGAATAATATTCAAACAATGTTTATTCAAGGATGTTTTATGTTAATCTCATTAATAATTCCAATAGTATATATATGCAAATTTAAAATTAGTTTTAAAAAAATTGGATTAATAAAAATAGAAAATGGAAGTGCAAAGAAAGTTTTATTTTTTTTGCCGTTAGTAATTGCTGAGGCTCCTTTCTTGTTAGTTGGAATTCGTTTAAATAGTATAAAATATATTATTACACTTTTATTTTTTACATTAGCAGTAGGAATCTCCGAAGAAATTTATTTTAGAGGAATTATTTTAAAATTATTAGAAGAAAAATATCCCCCCCAAAAATCTATTATTATTTCTGCTTTAGTATTTGGAATAGGTCATATTGCTAGTGCATTTGCAGGTAGAAGTATTTTGATAATAGTATTCCAAATATTAAATGCTTTAGTATTTGGGATAATTGCTGCTGAAATTATTACCATTACAAAAAGTTTAATTCCAATAATTATATGGCATTTTGTATTTAATTTCGTAAATTATATTACATTAGCAACTGGAGTAAATGAGATATTTGTGATTGGATTTCAAGAAATTATTATGATTATTTATGCTTATAACTTATGGAGTAAAATATCGTTAAAAAATAAGGATATATTGAAGTTATGAAACTATAAGTTATGGGCATAGTCTGTATTTGCAGTTAATACGTAATCTTAAACTATTACGAACTAAAGACCAGTGATTTCACTGGTCTTTTAAATCAAGCATATATAATATCAACATTCTTTTAAAACAGAGCCAAAAATAAAAATATATTTATAGAATTATTTAAAATCAACTATTCTTTATATAAATAACTTTACCAGCTCTATCAATATGTGATTTTAACTCATCATTAGTTAAATGTGTATAATCTACTATGTCAAATAAATATGGTAATTGACCTTGATTTTCTAATTCTTTTAATACAAATTCCATAGTTATTCCTATAATTTTTTTAATCTTTCTATTTCTTCCTGTTGCTTTTTTATTACATTTAAAAATTCTTCTTCTTTATTAAACCATTCTTTACTTAAATCATTTATCAAGGAAGCCATTTCATCCGCACTTCCTGCAATTCTATTAAATAAAAGAAGATTTGACTTTAGTATTTCTGGTATTTCTACATGGGAATATCTAAGTCTATGATCTATTTCTCCATATCCTTCTTCGAATATTGTTCTAACTTGGATTTCAGCTATAACTTTTTCGTTAGTTGGATAAAACTCAACTAGGTAATGGACCGATCTATATCCTGATATTCTTGATCTAACCTCAATATCTAATTCTTCAAACTTCTTAGTATTATCTCCTTCTCTAACATTTGCAGTAACCTCTATAACCTTCCAAGTCTTAGTGATAAATTCATGAATATCCTGCCACTGATCTTTAAATATGTGTATAACTCTAATTCCAATTAAATCATTTATTTCATTTTTATAATTATCTACAGTAAATTGGAAGTCTTTACCGTATTTTAATTTTCTATCTCCAGTTTTTCTTATAATTTTTTCAATCAATCTTTCTGGATTTTTTATTCTTGATTTAACTGAATGAATCATTGGCTGAGAACGTAAAATATTAGATATAAAGTCTGCTTGATTCTCATAAGAAACTTCATAATCTACGAAATCACTATAAATATCTTTTAATGCTTCGACGTTTATATTATTACCTTTTATTATCTCTTCTACATGTGGATATTTTAATATGAATTCATCTATTCTAAAACTCTTTTTCATTACCTTATTCCCCTTTGGCTATAGGATTATTATAGTAGTTTAATTTTATCTTCCTTTTCTACTATTGCTCTTGCTATTTCTTGATTTTGATCCTTTACCTTTAAAATCTCCAAATTTTTCTTTTGACGCACCTTTACTATTTGTAGACTTTGAATTTGATTTACTATTCATTTTTGAAGCTGATTTTGAAGAAGATTTTGACTTAGAGCCTTGTTTCCCTCTATTAGAACTTCCTCTTGCAATTGCTTCTTCTTTTTTAATTTTAGCCATATATCTATCAGCTTTTGATTTTATTAAGCACTTAGGACCATTTCCTATTAAGTCTTCTCTTCCTGCTTTAACTAAAGCATCATGAACTAAATTATAGTTCTTAGGATTTTTAAATTGAAGAAGTGCCCTTTGCATAGCTTTTTCTTCTCTTGTCTTTGGAACATATACTTCTTTACCGGTTATAGGATCTACTCCTGTATAGAACATAGCAGTTGATAATGTTCCTGGTGTTGGATAGAAGTCTTGAACTTGCTCTGGCTGATATTTTGTATCTCTTAAATATTCAGCTAATTCTATAGCTTCATTTAATCCACTACCTGGATGGCTTGACATTAGATATGGAATTAAGTATTGTTCCTTACCTAATTGCTTATTAATCTTAAAGAACTTTTCTCTAAATCTATCATAAGTATCACCTGAAGGCTTACCCATATATTTTAGAGTATTAGCTGCAACGTGTTCCGGAGCAACTTTTAATTGTCCACTAACATGATGTTCAACAAGTTCTCTAAAGAAAGTATCATTTTTATCTGCCATTATGTAGTCATATCTTAATCCTGAACGAACAAAGGCCTTCTTCACTTTAGGAAGCTTTCTTATTTTTCTAAGTAATCCTAAAAATTCACTATGATCTACTATTAAGTTTTTACATGGCTTTGGAGTTAAACATTGTTTACTCTTACATGCACCTATCGTAAGCTGTGTCTTACAAGCTGGCTTTCTAAAATTTGCAGTTGGACCTCCAACATCATGTATATATCCCTTAAAATCTTTTAGATTAGTTATTTCAACAGCTTCATCTAATATGGATGATTCACTTCTACTTTGAACTGCTCTTCCTTGATGGAATGTAATTGCACAAAATGAACAATTACCAAAGCATCCTCTTGAGCTTACTATACTAAATTTTACTTCTTCTAAAGCTGCAATTCCACCGAATTCATCATATATAGGATGACATTCTTTAGTATATGGAAGTGCATAAACCTTATCTAACTCTTCTCTTGTAAGAGGCATTTCTGGCGTATTACAAACTACATATCTATCACCATGCTTTTGTACAAGGACTTTTCCTCTTACAGGATCTTGTTCTTCATATTGTATTTTAAAAGCTTCAGCATATTTCATTTTGTCTTTTGTAACTTCTTCTCTTGAAGGTAATAACTTATAATCACCATAAATTTCATCTAATGAATCTATAGTATATGTAGTTCCATTTATATGCCTTATGTATTTTGCTTCAAACCCATCATTTAAAGCATTTGCAACTTCTACAATTTGCTTTTCACTCATTCCATATGTTATAAGATCTGCACCACTATCTATAAGTATTGAATTTCTTACATTATTATCCCAATAATCATAGTGAGCTAGTCTTCTTAAACTTGCTTCAAGTCCACCTATAACAATATTTATATTTTTATAAGCTTCTCTTATTTTATTACAATAAACTATTGTAGCTCTATCTGGTCTTGCTCCCATTTTTCCACCAGGAGTATAAAGATCTTTTTCCCTTCTTCTCTTGCTTACAGTATAATGGTTGACCATAGGGTCCATATTTCCACCATTAACTAAGAAAGCAAGCCTTGGTCTTCCAAGCTTCATAAAATCGTCTGTACTATGCCAATCTGGCTGTGGGATTATACCAACTTTATATCCTGCATCTTCTAATACTCTTGAAATAATTGCTGTTCCAAAACTATGATGATCTATATAGGCATCCCCTGTTACTATAATGAAATCACATTGTTCCCATCCACGTTCTTGCATATCTTCTTTACTGATTGGTAAAAATCTGTTATTTGACATTTAAACACCCACTTTTTTAAAATTGACAATTGATACTTGAAATCTTCGCATTTATCCTCTACATATCAATATTAACATTACGTCTAATGATTATAACATTTTAAAGCAATTAAATCATTTATTTTTTCATATTTTATTGATTTACATAATATTACTAGAATTAGCATTTAAATATTGAATTCATAAATAAAAAAAGTAGATAATTAAAATAATTATCCACCTCCTTTTAAACTTTATTAACATAACTTGTATTTATATCTGTTGAATAAATGTAAATTCTTATAAGTGTATATTTATATTACTATAGGAACATAGTCATTATCTGTAAAAAGTTTCACTACTTACTCACTGAAATTTTATCACTATGACTATATCTAGAATCATGATTTATAGCTAAAAATAAGACTATAAATGCTATTGCAGTAAATAGCACTAAAGATTGTATATATGGCATAAAGTTATAACTCCCACTTTGCCAAAAATCAATAAATTCTCCACATATATAGGTTGTTGGAAATAAATATGCAACCTTCATTAATGGTTCTGGAAAATCCTTTGCTTGAACTCCAAACATTCCACTTAGTATCATTATTGCAAAATATAGTATCATTGTTATAGCATAGGTTGGACCAAACTTCTTAAAAAATAAAGATATCCCATGTGCCAATGCAAAAAATATTGTAGCAAGAAAATATAATGAAACTATTAAAATCATAGCTGAACTAAAGGATGGAACTTGTATTTTTAATGCTGAAAATGATGCTATTACATAAATAATCAATGCTATTGTCATAAAAATTAAATAAGCTAAAACCTTAGAAACAATAAGTGTTTTTTCACTATATCCAAATAACCTAAACCTAAGAGGGATACTTTTTTCAAGTTCTTGTGAAAACGTTGCTGAATACCCTATAAATACAGTAGCTAATGGAATCATTAAGCTATTACTTATGAAAATACTAGTCATTATAACTTCTCTAAATTCTTCTGGAGCTTTTCCACCAATTATATTTCCTAAAAAAATAGACATAAATATTGGAAATATAACTCCAAATATTACTGCAAATATATTTCCTACTAAATTTCTAAACTCATATTTCACTAAATTATACCTAACTAATTTTACTTTCAACTTTTTCACCTTCCTCTCTATAAATATCATTTTTATTCTTTGCGTTAATACTCATTATTTCTATATCAGAATTACTTCTTTTAAAACTTATATCTTTTTCAATTAGAATCTTCGATACTTCTATTTCTTCCTCTATACTTAAACAAGACACCGCTATTAAGTGCTTTGGTGATTTTATTTTTCTAAAGCCTTTTGTAATTTCAACATTTTCTTTTGTATTAGCTAAAATTATTATTGATTTCCCACAATACTTTTTAAATAATTCTTCTTTATTTCCAAAATCAATAACTCTTCCCTTTTCTAATATTAATATTTTGTTAGTTAATTGCTCCAACTCTTCATAATAATGAGATACTATACAAATTGTTGTGTTTTTATTTCTATACCATTCTTCAATTTTACTCATTAATTGTTGCCTTGTTTCAAAATCAAGCCCAGAAGTAACTTCATCAAAGAAAGCTAAAGGTGTATCCTGAATTAAAACTAGTATTATTGTAAGCCTTTGCTTTTGTCCCCCAGAAAGTACACTATACTTTTTATTTAAACAATCATTAAAGTTAAAGAAATTGATTAATTCTTGTAACTTCTTATTATTCTTGATTTTTGTATCTAAAATAGCTTCTATTATATGCTTCACTGCCATTGTATCTACATAGTTATTACTTTGCATATGTGCAGACATTTCTTCTGGTTTTATATTTGTATTAATAGATCCATTATAGTTAATAAGTCCTAAAATTGATTTTACCAAAGTAGTCTTACCAGCACCATTTGAACCTATTATTCCAATTCTATCCCCTGCTTCAAATTTAATAGGAGATTTTATTAATAAAGCTACTTCCTTTCCATATTTCACTTCTAAATTATTTATAGTAAGCATTATTGCTCCCCCTTTTCCCTAACTACTATACTATAAGTATATTATCCTAATATGAATTTCCTATGAATTTAATATGCAAATTTTCTGTAGCTTTAATTCATATTTAGATGAAACTTAATATAGCCTCTACTCCATTACTTATATTATTAATTTCTATCTTATATCCTAATAAGTTTGAATAATAATATGCTATATAAAGCCCTAACCCATTCCCCCTACTTTCTGAATTACTTGATACAAAAGCATCAAATATATTAGGTAAAAGTTCTTCATCTATATGTGATCCGTAATTTATTATTTTTAAACTGTCATCACTTAATATTATTTTTATATCATTTTCTTCACTTGTGTAGTTAATAGCGTTAGTAATCAAGTTATCTATAATTTTATACATCAAATGATAATCTGTATCTAAAGTGATGTTATTTATTTTGCTTTCTACATTAATAAATTTTTCTTTTATTTGAATTTCATGTTGATTTATTATTTCATCTATTAAATCCTTTATATCTATCATTTTTTTATTTAAATCTTTATTATTAAGATTTAATATTTCATCAATAATCTTCCTTATTGCTTGAAGCTGAACCTTAACCTTAGGTAAATGCTCTTTAGTATTTTTATATTTACCAACTTCATCTATCATACTTTCAATAAGTAAAAGTGAAGCTGCAACTGGTGTCTTTAATTGATGTGAAGATGCTCTTAAGAATACATCTTGTCTCTTATTTTCAGCAATTAATAATTTATTTTTTTCTTCTAAACTTGTAAAACTTTCATTCAATTTAATATAAAGTTCATTTAATGTATTACCTAAAACCGATATCTCATCTTCTCCCTTAATTTCAATAGGATAAACATTACTTATATTATTATTTTTCATAAACTCAGCATGATTCGCTAGCTTCTTTATTGGAATTATTATTTTTCTTGAAAAATAATATGTTGAAACTAATATTATCAATATAAGTACTGATACTATCATAGGTAAGCTTTGAAATACTATTGATGTGATTTCTTCTATTTTAGGTGTCATTACAGAAAGTAATGATAAAATAATGTCTTCATTACTAATTGTTATAGCGGAATAAAATGTATAATAATTTATACCATCAAAACTATTAAACTCATATATAATAGTATCATCAGAAACAACATTCATCTTGTATGATGACTCATTAAATGGATTCTTATTATTACTTTCAATAAATTTAAATTCCACAGGAAGTTCTTGAATAAAAGTATTTTTATTAAAACTTTTCTTTATAGTGTCAAAAAATTTACTTTCATACTTTTCAACTTCCTTGGCTTCATCAATATTTTTAGTGTAATATCTAACATCATCTAATAGATTTACTAAATCAATATCTTTTATAGTGATTCTAGATGTTCCAAAACTATTTGACGCATATATACTATTACCATCTGATGGTATTCTTACACTTACTGTTCCTGACGGATTAGGTGAATATATATTATTATAATTTTTATCCTTAATATAATTTTCTTGAATTTTTTTTATAGATTGATAATGACTTTTACTTAAATGATCAATATATAATGAAGGTAGCATAACTACAAAATAAATTATTATTAAGCTTACAATTATTCCTGAAAGTATAGAGCTATAAATAAAGGTTTTTTTAGATAAATTCATGAAATACCTCCATTATTAAACTGATATCCCACACCAATTACAGTCTTAATATAATTATGCGGCAACTTTTTTCTTAAGTTTTTAACATGAGCATCTATTATTCTGTCATTTGAAATATAATCTTCATTAAATATTTTCATTATTAATTGTTCTCTATTAAAGACCCTATTCGGCTCTTTCATTAATGTTTGTAATAATAAAAATTCACTTAATGTCAAATTTAAGCTTTCATTATTATAGTAAGCTTGATAAGTATCATCATCTATATAAAATTCATCACTCTTCTTATCAAAATTGTTTTTTCTTAAACTTCTCCTTAAAACTGCTTCAATTCTCTTTAATAATAATAATGGAGAAAATGGCTTAATTACATAATCATCTGTCTTAAGATTAAATGCTTTAAGCTGAGTTTGTTCATCTCCAAGCGCCGTTAACATAATTGTTGCTATACTAATTTTATTTTTATTTATATATTCAAGTACTTCTAAACCTGATATCTTAGGAACCATTATATCTAAAATAGCTAAATTAAAATCTTCTTTCTTTAATTGCTCTATTGCTTCTTCTCCATTACATACACATGTTACTTCATATCCTTGCATCTTCATATATTCAGTTGTGACATCTAATATATTAGGTTCATCTTCTAAAAATAATATCTTAATCATATTCCCTCCGTGTATCAAATAAAACTTATATACAATCATTATACAGTATATGGAATAATTCTTATATAAAAAGAACATATTAAACTCTTCTTATCTACACTTTCAACTCAATTTGAAGCAACTTGCATATACTTACTTAAAAAGTAAATCAATTAAATCATTTATTTTTTTCTAAATTCTCATTAACAGAAATTTTCAGCTTTTCACATACGTAAACAACAGATAAAAACTCAACATAAAAAGCCTTGAAAGCCAGTAAATTCAAGGCTTTAAAAGGGACTAACGAAACGTGACCCCCTTTAAAAAATTAAAATATAGATGACTTGTAACTTATTTCTTCTTAACTTAATTAACTAATAATTTTTCTTAATCTCCTAATACTATAAAGGTAATATTATTTTAGGAGGTAAACTTTATGAAAAACGATAATAAAAGAACTCATTCAAAAGAAAATGTTCTAAGAAATGGGACAAAAACTCAAAATCAACAAGCAAATAGTTCATATAACTTTACAGTTGAAGAACCAGCTCTTAATGAAAGTGGAGTTGAAGCAAAAAAAAGAGGCTTCTAAAAAAAGCTGTCGTAAGACAGCTTTTTTAATTGATAATTGATAATGGATAATGAACAATTAAGGAAAAAACTCCTTACGGAGTTTTTAAAATTTAATTTATTATATCTATAGACTTCATTTTCTTAAAGTAATAAATTCCTAGTGGAATTGCTGCTGAAAGCCATGCAACTGGGTCAGCTAAACATATTCCTGTATATCCTATAAAACTAGGTAATGTGAAAGCAACAACTGCTCTTGCTATAAGCTCGAAAGCCCCTGCCATCATTGGCACAAAAGATTCTCCCATACCTTGAAGTGCATTTCTATATATAAATATTAGTCCTAATGGTATAAAGAATATAGCAGAATAGTTAAGACATTCTTGAGCATATGCTAAAATGCTTGCATCTGGATTTTCAATAAATAATCCTACGAAGAATTTACCTCCAAATACTAGTATAATACCTGCAATAATACTTGTAATTACAGATATTTCAGTGCATTTCTTCACACCTTCCTTAATACGTATGTAATTTTTTGCTCCTAGGTTTTGTCCACAATATGTTGCCATAGTAACACCAAATGTTATAGCTGGTTGCATTACTATTTGTAATACCTTTGATGCTGCCGTGTAAGCTGCAATAGCTGAAGAACCAAAAACATTTAAAGCACCTTGAACTGTCATTATACCAATAGCTGTTATAGAAAATTGTAGGGCCATTGGTATTCCAATTTTCAAATGCTTTTTGTAAACTCTACTCTTAACTTTAAAGTCTTCCTTTTTTAATCTTAAAATCTTATATTTTTTATAAGTATAAATTATGCATAGTAATCCTGAAACTCCTTGGGAAATAATTGTTGCCCATGCAGCTCCAGCTACTCCCATTGAAAAATTAACTATAAATACTATGTCTAAAACTATATTTAATATAGATGCAACTATTAAGAAGTATAAAGGAGTTTTACTATCTCCTAATGCTCTTAATATACCTGCTATTATATTGTAAACTACAGTAGCTATAGTTCCAGCATAAATTATTATTATATAAGCATTTGCATCATCTATTATATTATCTGGAGTATTCATCAAATGAAGCATAGGCTTTGCTAATAAAACACTTACTAAAGTAACTATAACTGTTGCTATTAATGATAACACTAATGCACTTGCTGCAGCCTTTTTCAAACCTTCTTCATCTTTTGCTCCAAATTTTTGAGATACTAAAACAGCAAATCCACTAGTTAAGCCAACAACAAAACCATTTATTAAAAATGACATAGATCCTGTAGATCCAACTGCTGCTAATGCATCTACACCTATAAACCTACCAACTATGATAGTATCTACCATGCTATAAAATTGTTGAAATATATTTCCTATAAGTAGTGGTATTGAAAATAATAGTATTAATTTAACTGGATTTCCAGTCGTCATATCCTTTGTCATATTTCTTGCCATAACTTTACTAATCTCCTATAAATTTATTCTCGATTATATAGGATACCATCTTTCCTAAGAATTATAAAGCATTTTAAATTTTCTATATAAAATATTTCTTTTATAAACTTTTACATTATGTTAAGTAAATTAAAGTAAGTATTAACTCGATGAGCTAATACTTACTTTAATGCTTAAATATTAAATTATCTTCTACTTCTATGGCGTTTACTGCTTGAAGAACGTCTTCTACCGTTATTTGAGCTTGAATTTGAATTAACATTATTATTCATACCGCCACCATTCATAGCATTAAAAAGCATACCTAATGGATCCATTTGTGAGTTTCCATTATTATTCATATTGCTAGCATTATTATTTGAAGAAGCATTAGTTTGACTGCCTCCACCCATTAACATACTCATTAACTGATTCATATCTATACTACCATTACCTGAGTTTCCTTGCTGAGCACCTGGATTTGTTCCATTCATTCCTAGTCCATTCATAATCGTTGCCAAAGGATCATTTGCATTATTACTTCTATTATTACTATTGTTTCTATTATTAGCGTTGCCCATATTTTGATTTGGCATATTCATACCATTTCCGCCCATAAGCATACTTAACAATTGGTTCATACCATTTCCCTGACCATTCATTCCATTACCGGCACCATTCATGCCTCCCATTCCATTCATCAGCATAGATAACGGGTTATTATTGCCTCCATTCATTTGATTTTGGCCACCCATAGGTCCACCCATCATAGAACCTAATAGCATATTCATAAGTGGATTTCCTCCACCTAATCCTCCTAGTGGATTTCCTCCTCCACCCATGTTAGGCATTCCACCGCCGCCCATGTTAGGCATTCCGCCTCCCATAAGCCCTCTAAAAAGCATATCCATCATTTGCATATGGTTTTCTCCTATTAAATTATTGTTACTATATAAGTATTTATCCTTATACGATTTTGCTACATAAATATAAAATTTAATATTTAATTTATTAGACAATCTAAAAAATAAGAACAACATTTATGTCATATCCTTAAGTTAACATAGATGTTGTTCTCATTTTTATATTTTTCTAAGTCTAAATTCACTAATTAATATACTTTACTTTTATCTACTTCTATCCCTGAAATTTATATAGCTATTATACAGCTCATTTACTTCTTCTCTTTTACTATTTAAAAGCTCTCTTATTTGCATCCTATCATTTTCTCTACTTGAAAGTTTCATCTTATCTTCAATAAAGCCAGTTATTAAATAAAGATTTCTTATACTATAATCATTATGTTCTTTTGAAATATCTTCTTTCATTTGATTTATTAGTGAATCATATATTTCAACTAAGTATTTATGCATGTCTTTAATTTTATATGGCAATATATATTTATTGGCAAGAAGTGTTAGTATCGCTCCTATAATAACAAATAGTACTCTATTAAATACCATCTGAGTAGTTCCTCCAACTATAGCTGCAGAGGCAACGGCAGATACTGTAACGCAAATCATTTTTCCTCTATAGTTCTTTGTAAACGGATCTAAATAACCTGCTAATAATATAATAGCACTTCTGGCAGCTTTATTCTTAACTAATCCAAAAGCTATTAATACAATTAATCCACCAATTAATGTTGCTTTAATTCTATCTTTAACCCTTGTATATGAAACTTCTGAATAAGGTTGTATTAATGAAAATATAGTAAAGCTCATCCATCTACCTTCTGATAGATTGAAATATTGTGCTAAAAATACAGTAAATGCTCCAACTATACCAAGTCTTATTGAATATCTAACCTTTGCTGAATCTATATTAAAATTTCTCTTAAAAACAGTTATTTTATGAAAATGATGCGGAATATCATAATCCTTTTTTAAATAATCCTTTTCTTTTTTACTTAATATATTTATTTCTCTAACTTCTCTTATAAGAATATTTATTAAATCTATAAACTCATTTATATAAGTTTTATCTATTTCATCATTGTATATATTATTCTTAAGAATTTCTATATTACTTGATTCAAAATCTCTATTTTTTATAATTATGACTTCATTATATACATCATTTAATAAGTCTTTATATCTATCTTTATTTTCTAATTTATTTATAGAATCTAATAAAATATTAATTCTCTCTAAAGCCCATAATATATCAGTACTTATAGTTGCATCATTAGTTAAGTAATAGTCATCTACTCTTTTATCAAATATTATACCTTTTAATGAATTTATTAACTCGATAATTTTTATATTTTCTTCATCAAAATTCTTATCTTCTTGTATTGCTTTGATTTTAAGTAAAATATTATCACTAATATTATCTAATATTCTACTACCAGCTTTAAACACCTTATCCTTATTAAATATAAATTGAATCAACATTATAAAAACAGAGCCAAAAATTAACGATAAAAATCTATTAAATAGTACTTCTCCTTCTGCTGGATAAAATAACATGAAAAAGTATTGAAGTCCAAATGGTACTACTAGAGATCTTTTTAAATTATAGCTAAACAAATATCCTATTATAAAAAGTGCTAAGAAGTTAACCAAAATACCTATCCATATATTTTGAATTGCTAAAAATGAAAAAAGCAAAGTAAATAAATTTACTGTTAATATTTTTGTAAAGTTCTTAAAAGGTGCTGCCGTTAAATCTTTTTCCATAAATGTTAATGCAGTTGTTATTATTGTTACTCCTACTAAAGTGTTTCCTTCACCAAACATAGACTTAAAAATAGTAACAAATAAAATTATAAATACAAATATTATTGTGTTTGTTATTATTTTTTTCCTCAAAAGAATCCTCTCCTTTTTTTACATACAAGAAAAAATACTATCACAATAAAATACTAAATTCAATAACGTCTATTTTTTTAACTTTTCTTTAATATTCTCATCAGTAAAAAATAATTATTACCTTTTATAAAAAACATCTAACAATACCTTGTATAGTAAAACTCACTTCCCAATGATTTTATAAATTTCAGTAATATATAAAATAAAGAAGCTGTCGTAGACAGCTCCTTTAATATAAGATGTAAATTTTTAAATATGCAATAGCTACTTTATCACTATATCTTCTTTCTATCGCTCTTTTTCTTAAGAAGAGCACTTGTATCTAATGATTCTTTCTTTGGAGCTTCTTTCTCAAGATTTTTCTTTGATCTTTTGCTTCCTTTTTCTTTAATTATCTTTCCTTTGTTTTCATTTTCTTTATTTAAATTTTGCTCATCAGCTTCAACACTTATTTTAGTGTTAATTTTATTTTTTCCCTTACTATTTTCTGGTGATATGCTATTTTCTTTAATAGTTTTATTTTCTTCTTTTATCTTAACTTCATTATTTTTTATAGAATTAGTATTTTTAGCTATTTTTTCTTTTTTAACTTTATCTTTTCTCTTCTTAAAGAATCTAACTATATCTATATTTAATCTTCTATAAGCTATATCAAGCATAAATAATAAAATACTTATTACTATTAATGGAGTTGTTAAATTTATCTTTTTATATTCTCTTTGAAGCTTTCCTTCAAAAACTTCTTCTGGCTTGTTTATAAAACTTCCCTTTGTTTCTTTAACTACTACATCTAACTTTTCTCCATTAGTATTAAATTTATATTCATCTGAATATTGAAGAGCAAATGCTCCTTTATAATTATTTTTTACCTCTCCACTTTCCTCTTCTCTTATACTAAAATTATAAAATCCTAATGAATCTAGTGGAATATTAGCTTCAAATTTTCCTGGTTCAACTTGCCTTAATTCGAATTCCCCTTCTTCGCCATTTTCTCCATTGTATATCCCTTTAACCTTTGCATCCTTAGATATCTTATCATTGTAAAATTCTACTTTTGCTTCATTTCCTTCTTGGCTAATATTAAGCTTTCCTTCTTCGCCATACTTTGGAATAGTAAAGTAAACCATATTTTTTATAAGTTGTGGTCCATACTCCCAAGCTAAATAGTTTTTACTCCATTGTCCACTAACATCTGATGTAAAACTTACTGTTCTCCCTATTCCATATTGCATAGCTGCAAGTATTGGCTCATCATGATTAGAACTTAATATTTCAACTGCATTTTCTTTTATAGATGTTCCTATATACCCAAGCAAGCTTGGAATTCCATCTGATGTTTTTACACCTGCTAATATTTCATGATTGCTTAATATCTTAGGAGTAAATTCTTCATTTATTATATATGTCCCTGCTGATAAAAGAACTTCCTTTGCAAATATTCTAGGAATATCAGTATATATATCTGTATAATAACTTCTTCCTTTTCCTATTGAAGCCAGTTGATTTAAAAGATCTGCATTAGCACCTTCACCAACTGCTACTGTTGAAAGAGTAATATTATTATCAATAAAGTTTTGAAGAAGAGTAGCATAATTATCTAATCCATATCCATCTTGACCATCTGTTAATAATATTGTGTGCTTTATTTTAGCACTACTTTGCATTTGCATATTATAACCTTGTTCAAGAGCAGGATAAATTGATGTTCCTCCTCTTATTTGAATCCCTGAAATAAGCTCTTTTATAGCTTCTTTATCTCCTACCTTTTGTAGTGGTACAACCTCATCATAAGTATCATCAAAAGCTATTACTGATATTTCATCTACTTCTCTTAAGTTTTCTAATGCCTTCATTGCAGCTTCCTTAGCTAAAGTTAATTTACTAACTCCACCACCTTCAGCACTCATACTACCTGATTTATCTATTATTAAATTGATACTTATTGCAGGAACTTCATTTTTTCCCCTCTTATCCATATAAACAGGTAATACTTTTTCAAGTGAAGTATCCTTATATCCTCCAAGGGCATAGGAGTCCTCACCACCAAAGGTAATTAATCCCCCACCATAATCCTTCACATAAGCCTCTATATTATCCATAAATCCATTGTTTAAATCATCTCTATGAACATCATTTAAAACTATTGATTTATATTCTAATAATTCATTTAAAGTACTTGGTGATGCACTTGGAGCTATTTTTTTAATATTAGCACCTGAATTTGATAATATTTCTTCTAAAGCTTCCGAATCGCCTTTAATTCCATTAATAAGAAGAATATTAGGCTTATCCATTACGTTTGTAAAAGTGCTAAATTCATTATTAACTTTATTTGTATCACCCTCAGCTTCTACTAAAACTCTATATCCTTTAAATCCACCTGAGCTTTGCTTATCTTTAAATACAAACGAGTTCTTTCCCTTTTGTATTTGTACCTGCTGCTCCCCTACTTTGTTTCTTCCTGAAAATAATGTAAGCTTAGCCTTTGTTGCATAATTTGATTTTATATCGATAGAAACCGAAAACTCTTCTCCTACTGATATATTATCTGGTACCTTAACATTATCAACGTAAATTTCTTCGCCTTTTTCTCCAGTGATTTTATATACTTTAAAATCTATTTTTTGTTCATTTATTAATGGTGTAGACTTTAATATATCACCTTGATTTTCTTCACCATCGGTTATTAAGACTATTCTTTTAGAACCACCTCTTTCAAATAATCCTAAAGCACTTTCTACTGCTTCTTGAATATTTGTTGCTGTAACCACTGGCTTTTCGTCTATAGATTTATATTCCTTTTTCTTATTTAGAACTTTATCAATTTTTGAATTATCTCCAAATAAAACTACTCCTGCTTTATTTCCTCTCGGCATTGACTCTATAGCTGTAGATATAAAATCCTTCCCTGATTCTTCAAAGTCACTTGCACTCTCTGATACATCCAATAAGAATACAGTTGATATATTTCTACCTTTTAAATTTATAGTTATATTTCCAAATGCTAATATTAAAAGCGTAAAAACTACTATTCTACTTATAAATATTGCAATTTCATTTTTACTCCATGGTTTATATTTTTTAAAGCTATAATACATAAAGGCAAAAATTATTGGAATCAATATTAAAAAGTATAAATTTCCTATTTCTATTTTCATCTCTTCTTTGCCTCCTAATTTCCTCTCTTATACATAATCCATTCAAAAGCTACTACTGAAATAGCTAATATTACAAGTAATGGAGAAAGATTTAAACCTCTTTTCAAATCAGCCTTTGCATTACTTACATTTTCACTTTCACCAATATTATTTATATTAGTGTTACTTTCCTTTTCTGATGGAAAGTTAACTGAAAATAATTCCTTTTCTTCTAAGACATTTAGCTTATAAACTCCAAGTTCACTATCTTCTTTTATCTCATCACCTGATTTTATGTCTAATGTATTTCCACTTGGATATGTTAAAGTGATATTATTATCTAATGACACGCCTTTAGCTATTATCTTTTCTCCAGCTTTAAAGTTGCTTTTATATACCATTCCACTTGATATTAAATTTTCTCCTAATTCATACATTAATACAGGAAATTCTTTTTTAAGTGCAAAATCGCTATTATGAAGGTCAAAGGATAGAGCAGCTATTTTTCTTCCATCAACTTCTCCCTTAAAACCTATATAATTATCATCTATATTTAAAAAACCTCTTCCGTAATAAGGAATTTCTATTGCATTATACTTAGCAGCAGTAAATGTTGTATCTTCTAAGTACTTTGAAAGTTCTCCTATAACAGCTTTAGCCTCTCCCCCTTCGCCACCTGAAACAACATTAAAGAATTCATTTGAACCTGGATTAATAAATAGTATGCTTCCTTTCGATGGCATTATATCCGGCGTAACATTATCAAATACATATAAATCATATGCATCTGCACTTGTTAAGTTTGATGCATCATTAGTCTTATATACTTCTGTATTTTCAATACTACCAAAGGCTCTTTCTAAAAATACATTTTGTTCTGTAACTATAAGAACCTTATTTACCTTTTTCTTTCCTACAACATGGCTATAAGTGTTGTCCCCTAAAATCATATCTTTTCTAGATAATTCTCCCTTTAAGACTTCACCATTTATTTTAGGTAAATCAAAAGTTAATGTTTTATTTTCTCCTTCTTGTAATTGCAAGCTTTCAACAGCAGCAAGTTCTTCTCCATCATAAAGAGAAAAATCTCCTTCATAAACTCCTGTCCCTCTATTTGTTATAGTTGCTATAACTCTTACCTTATCCTCTAGGAATTTATGAGATACATTGTCTACAGATGCATTTATCCCTGAATTCGCTAATGATACAACCTTTCCATTTACATCACCTAACGAAAGTTCTTTATCTGTAAAAGCTATAACTTCATATTCTTCTTCAATACCTTGGCCTATTGCCTTTATAAATGATAAAGTATCATTTATATCTCCAGTATTATAGCTTTGAGATATTGAATCAATTATTTCATTAGAAACTTCTTTATTAAAATCTCCATTTTGAAGTAAGTTACTACTTCCATCAAAGCTTATTATAAAAGTATTAGTATCATCCTTTGTTGATTGTAAAAACTCCTTAGCAAGGGCTTTGCTTTCATCTAGCCTAGTATAATTCCCATATTCAGCACTCATGCTTGCAGTATTATCTAATACTAAAATAATATTTTTATAACTCTTACCTCCAAAGTTTAAAAAAGGTCTCATTAAACTAAAAATAAGTAAAAGTAATATTATTATTTGTAAAAGTAACATAATATTTTTTCTTAGCTTTTCCCATGGAGTATTTGCTCTAGTATTTTTATAAACTTCATTCCACAAAAGTGTTGAAGATATAACCTCTTCTTTATACTTTCTTTTTAATATATAAAGCATTATTAAAAGAGGAATTGTTATTAATAAAAATAAGGGCCATAAATTTGTAAATCCCATAACATAATCCTCCTAATACAATACTCTTTTCTTGCTAAACTCACCTAATATTATCTCTTCTATTTCCATAGATGAATTTACGCTTATAAATTTACCACCATATTTTCTTGTAATATCCTCAATAGATTTTTTATATGACTTTAGAGTATTTTTATACTCTTTTATCAAACTTGGAGTTAAGCTCATTTTTACATTTTCTCCTGTTTCGCTATCTATAAAGGTAATTTCATTATTAAACTCTGGATCAATTTCTTCATTTGATAATATTTGAACTAGTATTATATCTTGCTTTTTAAAAGCTAAATACTTAAGAGCATCTTCTAAATCTTTTAATCCATCATTATTTAAAAAATCAGATACCACTACAGATACCCCTCTTGGATTTAATGGTCTCTTTTTTATACTACTTGTAAGATCTGTTTTACCATCAAATTCAATATTTTCTAACTCTTTTAATATCCTTTGAAAGGCTTTGTTTCCAGCTGCTGATTTTATACTTTGTATATCACCATTATCCATAGTGCTTATATTTACTCTATCTAAATTATTTAAGGCAATATAACTTAAAGCAGCAACAACTTTTAATGCTGTATCCTTTTTGTTTTCATTTCCATAATCCATTGACTTACTTTTATCAACAAAGAAATTAAAAACACCTTCTCTTTCTTCCATAAAAACCTTTATAAAAAACTTATCAAATCTACCATATGCATTCCAATCTATTCGTCTAAAATCATCCCCGGGAGCATATTCTCTATAATCAGAAAACTCTACAGAAACTCCTTTTGCTTTTGACTTTCTTCCTCCTTGTGTTCCTGAGGAAAGCTTAAAATTTATATGCATATTTATTTTATTTAGCTTTTTAAAAAAGTCCTCATTAAATATCCTTTCACTCATTTTTTACACAACCTTTAAATCTTCTAGTATCTTATCTATAATACTTTCTTCTGTTAAACCTTCAGTTATAGCATCAAAATTTAATATTATTCTATGCCTTAAGACTGGATAAGCTAAAGCCTTAATATCCTCAAATGATACATTTAATCTACCTTCCATAACTGCTCTTACTTTTGCCCCACTAATAATACCTTGTGCAGCTCTTGGACTTGCTCCTGCTTCTACATATCTTTTAACAAACTCTGAAGCTTCTGGAATTTCTGGATGTGTTGCTAAAATAAGCTTTAATGCAAATTCCTTAACTGCTTCTGCAAGTTTTATTTCTCTAATTATTTCTCTTATCTTTAATATTTCATCGCCTTCAAGAACAGCATCAATTTGAACCTTATTATTAGTTAATGTTAAATCCATAATTTCTTTAAGCTCTTGAAGATTTGGAAAATCTACATTTAACTTAAATAAGAATCTATCTAATTGCGCTTCTGGAAGTGGATATGTTCCTTCTTGTTCTATTGGATTTTGAGTTGCAAGCACCATAAATGGTTTTGCCATTTCATAAGTTGTCTTACCAACTGTTACTGTTTTTTCTCCCATAGCTTCAAGTAAAGCAGATTGAGTTTTAGGAGTTGCTCTATTTATTTCATCTGCTAATAGTAAATTTGTAAATACAGGCCCTTTTTCAAATTTAAATAAAGTCTTATCATTTTCCTTAACTACTATATTTGTTCCAACTACATCTGCTGGCATCAAGTCTGGTGTAAACTGTATTCTAGAAAAACTTAAGTTTAATACCTTTCCAATTGTTTTTACTAATTGAGTTTTTCCCATTCCAGGCATACCTTCTAAAAGCACATTACCATCTGCAAAAATAGCAATTAAGACATTTCTGATTATATCCTTTTGTCCTATTATCCCTTTTGATATTTCTTCTTCGCATATTCTTATTTTCTCTGAAACTTCTATAATTTCTTTTTCACTTATTTCCATCTTTCTCACCTCTTAGTTTAATCCTTCAAAATAATCTTTTATAAGATCCTTTAAACTCTCTGGAAGATTACTATTATTTGCACCTTCTAATGCACTGTTAGTATAATCTCCTATTACCTTATCATAATTTATTTTATTTCCATCTAAATTGAATCCATTTTCAGTTTCTATACTTTGAGAATTTCCATCTTGATTTTTATTTCCAGTTAGATTTTCATCATTTCCAACTTCTCTTCCAGGAATATATATTTGCTCTCCTTTTTTATTATCTAAATCATTTTCAGTACCTTCATTGCTTCCAGTATCCCAGCCTGTTCCAGTTCCACTTCCACTTCCACTACCTGATCCATTTCCTTCACCTTGTCCTTCGCCCTCTCCTTGACCTTCTCCTTCACCTTGTCCTTCGCCTTGTCCTTCGCCTTCTTTATCTCCAGGCTTCTTTCCGCTACTATTATTTTGTGAATTTTGAATAGCCTCCTTTAAACTTCCTGCATCAAGCTTTCCATCTAAAACTGAATTTGAAGCTTCACTTAAGGCTTCTGAAAGATTTTCATCGCTTACACTATTAGCAGCATTTGCAAGGGCTTTTGATAAATTATTTAACTCACTACTGCTCATATTTCCCAGGGATTTTTTTAAGTCTCCTAATGCCTTTTCTAATTTTTCTTTATCCTTAGACAATATTGCATCTGCAAGCTCTTTCCCTTCCTTCTTTTTCATAAGCTCATTAGTCAATTTATTTAAATCCTTCTTTGCTCCTTCTTCTTTCTCCTTATTAAACTCATCTAATAAATTTTTTTGAGTTTTTTCTATGGCTGCTTTACTTTTATCATTTTTAGCTTCATTCTTTTTATCTTCCAGCTTTTTTTCCATTCTTTCCAAAGTTTTATTTATATCAAGCTTCTTTTCACTTTCCTTTAACTCCTTTTTGGCATCTTCTAATATCTTTTTTATAGCCTCTTTTTCTTCTTCAGTTAACTCTTCTGATTTTTCAACTAACTTCTTTTCTTCTTCAATCTTTTTAATAAAATCCTGCTGGTATTTATTAAACTCTCTAATTGAATTAGCTTCCTTTTTAGCTGAAGTATCTATAAATAAAGTTATAGAACACATTATTATTAATCCTAAAACCATAAATATTTGCTTTTTATCTACAGTTATTTTTAAATTATCTTTTATACTAAAATTTTTAATAAAAGATACAGTATCTTTCTTTTGAGCAATTGAAATATTATCTTCTTCATTTATTAATTCTAAAGAAGTTGTAACTCTTTCATTTAATCCTTTTGAATCAACTATTAAAGCAACACTTTTTTTATCAGGTGCTTTTACAAAACCATATATTATTATTAAAATTAATCCTACAGCTAAAACACTAAGAGAAACTTCTTCTACATATGGAAATGTTATAAATAAAGATATTAATAATAAGCATAAGATTAAGCATAGTAGGTATTTTAAACCTACTATGCTCAAGTTTATTATGAAGTTCGCCCTAATTCTTTTTGATGCCTTTTTTATAAAGGTTAATATTTCATTATTTAAAGAATTCATAGCTTTACTCCTTTACTTTATTCTTTGTCTTAATCTTTACCTTCTTATTTCTTTTTCTATTTAGTGGATTTAACCTTCTAGCTGCTAAATATAAGAATATAAAAGTTAATATTCCTTGAATTCCTATAGAAATATATTCAGAATATTTCGAAATCCCTATTTCTGTAAGCATATAAAGAAAATCATTTCCAAGTCCTACTTGATTTGAAAGCATGCTTCCAAAACCAACTGCTGGGCTTAAGTATACTATAGGTGATATTGTTGGAGGTGTATTAATTGGGCCTCCACTTAACCTCAACATAGTAATCATCCAAATTACATAAGCTATAACTATAGTACCTACAAATATAAATAATACTATTGCATAGGTTAAAGCTGTTGCAACTTTTGATGTCTTAGCATATGTTGAAACAAATACTCCTATTGCCCCAACAAATATTGTATTAATAATAAATGATAATATAAGCACTAATATATTACTTATTTTCACTCCACCAATTAAAGCACAAATTGCATATAAAGGTATTGTACATACTATTAACATTATTACCTTAAGTGATGATGCTAATAGCTTACCAATTATTATTTGAAATGGACTTAATCTAGTTGATAGCAGTATATCTAATGTTTGCTTTTCTCTTTCTGAACATATTGAAGTTGCTGTTAATGATGGTACTATAAACATTAAAAGTACAGCTTGAGCAACTGCCATGCCTATATAAAGTATTATTGAACCTTGCATATTCAATCCACTTGCATAAATCTCATTACTATAAGTATTGTAAAATAATAATGTTCCTGCTGATAAAATAGATATATAAATAAGCAACATAATTGTAAATCTAGGTGTTCTTACAGTTAATCTGCTCTCATTTCTTAAAACTGGATTCAATCTCATTTTAACTCCCCCCTCTAATTATCATCCTCTGTAATTTGTATAAATACATCTTCTAAATTCCCAACAGCCTTAGCAAAACCTATTACAGATACCTCTTGTGTAACTAAAGCTTTTAATATTTCCTTAGCTTCTTTATCGCCTCCTGCTACACTAGCTGTAACCTTGTTTCCATCTAATGAAATTTCCTTAACATCTGGTATTTGTTTTAGAACCTCTATTGCTTTTTCTGGATCTTCCATAACCGTTATATTAATAGGGGCTGTACCTGAAGCTCTAAGCATAACTTCTTCAACAGTTCCTTCACATACTATAGATCCATTTTTAATTATTCCAATTCTAGTACATATTTCTCCAAGTTCAGAAAGTATATGAGAAGAAACTATGATTGTCTTTCCCATTTCCTTAAGATTTTTTAATATTCCCTTCATTTCAAATCTTGCTCTTGGATCCATACCTGAAGCCGGCTCATCCAATATTAACAACTCTGGATTATGAACTAAGCACCTTGCTAAACATAACCTTTGTTTCATACCTCTTGATAACCCATCTACATTTGCATCCCATTTATCTTGTAGATTAACAAGTTCTAGTAAATCCATAGATAACTTTCTAGCTTCTTCACCAACAATACCATATATTGAAGCATAAAATTCTAAGTATTCTATAGCTCTTAAATTATCATAAACACCAAAGAAGTCTGGCATATATCCTATTTTGTCTTTTAATGCTTTATTATTTTTTATTGCATCTATTCCATCTACATAAACTTCACCACTATCTGGGGAAAGTAATCCAGAAACTATTTTCATTGTAGTACTTTTTCCTGCTCCATTTGGTCCTATAAATCCAAATATCTCGCCTTTTTCTATTTCTAAGTTTAGTCCATTTAATGCCTTAAACTTACCATATGATTTTTCAAGGTTCTTTATAACTAGCATTATTTTTCCCTCCCCTTAACAGTTATTCTTGGAACCATTGATTGCCCTTTCATCTCATCAACAGTTACCTTTATTTTCACAGTATTATTTTCAATATAGTTTTCAATATCCTTTATCTTTTCAAAACCTTGAGATAATGTTATCTTTTCATAATTACTAGTTTTATAATTATATATAAACTTATCTCCATTTTCTCCACCATTATAACCATATCTATCAACACCAGATTTTACTATAACTTCTGTTACATCAATGTTATCATCAATTTCATAGTCAAATATAATATCACCTTGACCATATATATATCCACTATATTCATCTAAATGAACATTTGAAGATGAGTTAACTGAATCAACTTTATATGAGAAGAATCCATCAGGGAAGTTTAAAGTTCCATCTTTACTCTTAAAATCAATATCTACATCTTGGATTATTGCTGTTGTATCAAATTTTGATATAGACTTTTTACCAAAATCCATTCCGTATTCTATAGGCAAATCAGTAATAGCAATAAGTTTTATTTCTTTATTTATATATAATTCATCAGCAACTGATGCTAATAAACTTGATGTTCTTAAAATATTCTTATACTCTTCACTCTTTAGCTTTTCTTTGTTGTTCCATCTTGCATCATAATATTTTTGATTCAAGGTATCTGAATAAGCTTGAAGCCCAGCTCCTCCAGATGTAACTGCTCCTTCTATAACCTTTTCCTCACCTTTAGGTAACTCTCCAAGGTCCCATACATTTTGTCCTGCAACTAAAATTAATTTATTTATATTTTTATCTAAATTATTTTTTACAGCTCCATTTAAATTTCCATCAGATAAATTAAAGTTTGAATCAATCTTAGGAATAACTTGTTCCTTGCCTATAACTTCAAAAGTTTTCATATCTAATGCATCGCTATCAGCAAATGTAAAATAAGAATTATTTCCCTTATAGGTTGTTTTTACTCTTAATCTATCTTTTATTTCTTCTTCTGGATTACCATAATAGTGCGTATCTTGTGTAATATAATTCATAGTTACATCTTCTGGCTTTTCTATAATTACATCTTCCTTATATTTTGTTCCTATTCCTATATATCCCTTTGCTAATCCTTTGCCATCCTTATCTACTGAAACTATATTATTTTGATTTAAAATTACATCATTAACTCTTGTTGATGAACCCATAAAATAAATAACTAAGGCAAATACAATTGATATTGCTGGAATAGCTATCCAAGTTAAATCTCTTTTATTTAACTTCTTTAAAACTATATAAAGTACAACACCTATAATTAATGCATATAAACCAAATACTACTATTAATGACTTAGTTCCTACTATTTCATTTATTGGGATACTTTGCATAAGCTCTCTTGCTCTGTAATACCCCTGTCCCATATATCCACCATTCATATTCTTATCAAAAATACCATTTGCTGCATCTGTAAGAATTAGACTTAAAAATTTACTTGCATCTTTTGATGATATTAATGGTTCTAGACCTAAATCAAAAGTTGTTATTAGTATTTCACCTCTACCTTTTTCGATAGAATAAACTAATGGCTTTTCTGATGTCCCATTTTTAATTTTTGCATCTTTAACTTCTAAATTAGAAGTTATAAGCTTTAAATTATCTTCTACTAAAGTTAAATTTTCTTCTTTAACCCCATTAGATTTTACTTGTAAAAAGTCTTTATCAATACTTCCTATGGTTTTTGATTCATTAGCACCTGCACCTAATATTAAAGTTCCACCTTTATTAATCCATGAATTTATTGCATCATACTGCTCTTTTTTTAAATTAGACATATTATAGTTATTTATTATAATTGCATCTAATCCATCTATGTTTAAATTATTTTCTCCTATTATGTTTTCATCAAGATATACGTTTTCAATTGTTCCTTCAAATCCTCTACTTGAATCAAACTTTACATTACCAATATATCCAAGCGAAGTAGCATCATCAGTTAAAACTCCTGTAAATACATTTGTTTCTGTTACTCTTCCATTTGATATTAATGTCTTCTTTTGAGATAAAACTTTTCCATTTTCAACAATATTAACTGTCATTTTACTTGAATTTTCTAATACCTTTACAGGTATTGTAACTTTACTTATTTCACCTTTAGTTAATGAAACTTCTTTACTATAAGCATCATAAGTTCCCATATTGGAACTAGCTACTCTTACTTCTATTTCACCTATAAAATCTCTTTCTAAGCTATTAACTTCTACTGTTACAGGTATATATTTCATAGCTCTATACTTACCTTGAATTCCATAACTAACTTTTATTTCGTAAGCTTCTGATTCGCTAGTTTTAGCATTTACTGTTATATTAGTAAAAGAAAAACTTATAACTATTAAAGCTATAAAAGTACTTATCATACTCTTTTTTAAAAATGACTTCATTACTATTCCCCCTAGGTTACATATTTTTAATCATATGTCTTAATTGTATCCTAATTAATATAACTTTCTCTTAACAATTTCTTAAAATTTTCTTATTTTTAACATATAAAGTAAAATATAACTATAATATGAACTTATTTTCTAAAATCTCAAAAATAATTACTATACACATATTTATATTCCAATTAAATTTCTAAAATATCATCTTTTGCTTATGGATATATTCATTAAAAAATTTTATATTTTTAAATGAATATATCCATATTTCAAATTAAAACAATCTAAAATATGGATAATTTTCTCTTTCACTTATAATATTTATTTTTAGATATTATTTTTTTAATCTATGCTAAAAATAATAAATTTATTAGCATATTTATTTGTTATCTATACATATACTCTCTAGTCATTGGCAAGTTATTATTTGTATCTTTTACAAAAACTATTTGATGCAAATCAATTACTCCATTGTTAAAAGATGCAGCACAACAATATAAGTACATTCTCCACATCCTTATAAATCTCTCATCAAATACTCTGCCATTACTATCATGCATTTTTCTAACCGTATCTATATTGTTATCAAAATTTTTAGCCCAATATAATAATGTATTTTTATAATGTAATCTTAGACTTTCAACATCTATTGTATAAAATTTATATTCAGCTGATAATGATATTATTTCCCTTAATGTTGGTATTACACCACCTGGGAATATGTATTTCTTTATCCATGCATCTCCCTGTGATTCCTTTAATCCACTTATATAATGAAGTACAAATACTCCACCTTTATTCAATACAGAGTTTACATTTTCAAAAAATAAATTATAATTTTCACGTCCTACATGCTCAAGCATTCCAACACTAACAATTCTATCAAAGTTTAATTTTGATTTCTTTAAATCTCTATAATCCATTATTTTTACATCTAAATAATTTTCTAATCCTTCCTCTTTTATTCTCTTTTTAAACTCATCATGTTGCTCTTGACTTAATGTTATTCCAACCCCCTTAATCTTATATAATTTAGCAGCTTCTATAAGAAGACCACCCCATCCACATCCTATATCTAATAAAGTTAATCCTTCTTTAAGATTTAATTTTTTTAATAGATGATGGATTTTATTCATTTGAGCATCATATAAAGTATCTGTTGGATTTTTAAAGTATCCGCAAGAATAACTCATAGTATCATCTAGCCATAATTTATAAAAATCATTTCCTATGTCATAATGATATGATATCTCTTCTTTTTGATGTTTTTCAGATGTTGAATCTTTAAATATCTTAGGTAAACTTTTAAAGTCAGTAGAAAACTTATCTATACACTTTAATAGCTCATCAAATACAATGAATAAATCTCCATCTATCTCTATATCTCCATCCATATAAGCTTCTCCAAAAGCTAATGAAGTACTAGTCAATAACGCTTTCTTTGGTATTGGTTCCTTTAAATGTAGCTTAAATAAAGGTTCATCTTTTCCAACTTTAACAATCTCATCATCCCAAAATTTCACTTCAAATGACAACTCTTCAAAATTCTTTAAAAAAGTTTTAAAGAATATTTTTTCTATATTCATAAATCTCCTCCTCAATACATTTCCCTTGTTAAACTTTTAATTCTTAGTGTAGCAAAATACTATTTTATGAACTTATTAATCCTAATAAATTTTATATCCACTCATAATATTTAATTTATAAATAACTACAATTTTCCTAGTACAATTTGAATCATTTTAACTAAACCAATCTAATTGAGATTATAGACAATGAAAATAAAAAATATACTTCTATTACTTCGCCCTTAAATCTTAAAAATTACATGATTACGTATTTAAAATTTGAAACTTTTATTATTTTCACAAAAATAAAAAACAATCTCTAACTTATTCTTTAGAGATTGCTTTTATTTTATATATTATTATTTACTATATCTTTTTTCCAACTTATTTATATCTTCTTTATTATCTACCCATTCTTCCATATACCCACAATTACAACATAAATATCTTGAAATATTTACAGTACCATTTAAAAATCCTGCTGGAATATTATTTCCCGTTCCGTATATCCCAGTTTCACCAGGTATTCTTAAAATTTTTTCACCATTACATTTAGGACATATCTTTTTATTTTTCATATCTTAAGACTCCTTTTTAATTTATTTATATAGTATTCTTTTAATATGCAAACATTAAAAACATTTAAAAAACTAATAGAATAAATCTCCTATTAATTAAGCTTTTTCTATAAAACCCATATATCAATTCTAAAAATTATTTAATACTCATGTAATTAATTATTAGTGTTAAATATCTTATACATATCATTTTTTCTGTATTCATCAAAATCTATTGCATAAATATCAAGGTATGTCTTTTCTACATTTCTAATAATGTCCTTTTCTAAAAGAATATTATTTACTTTAATCAAATTTTTTAAATCATAATTGTCTCCAAATACTCCGTTTGTAATATTAACTTTATATTCATCGTTAAAATTAATGTAATAATAGAAACTTGGATATTTTCTATTTCTCCACTTTATACCTATATCCCCTTCTTTTATATCAGAATAACTATATTCCTTTTCCAGAAGCTTTATAACATTATGTTTTATAATTTTATTTTCATAAAAGATCGTATATTTATTTAAGCTATAAATAAAGACTAATATTAAACATTGATTTCTTTTAATTAAAATAACCACCCAAACAGGTGGCTACTCTAATATATTTATATAAAATTTTCTTATTGTCTTTTCTTATGTATGTCATTTTTTTATTAAAATCACCTTGACTTAAATCCTTTCTTCATAACTTTTAAGTAATCTTATATAATGATTTGCTTCTCTTAATACATGATCAGCCATAAGTGGAAGCATCATGGATTTTATTTTACACTCATCAATTCCTTCTGTACCTGATTTTTTAAAATCTCTAAAATTAATAGTTTCTGTTAATGTATTATCAGTAACTCCTAACATTCCTGTAGAATCCATATCTATAGTACTTTGAATTAAATCATTATATACCTTTACAAATTCATCTGCTGTTCTTATTAGTTTTCCTTCAGAAGGGTCTAATAATCCTCTTATAAAAGAAGCATGTTCAAGCATAATATGGTCCCAAAACAACTCAGCATCCTTAATATTTTTTTCTTCAATATCTTGATCATTTTCCAAAGAATAAACATATGAACGATATAATTTTGCTTCATGTATTAAGTGATCTAAAAATGTAGGATAACTTGCCGTAAATATATTACATGCTAGTACTTCATTTAAAACCTTTGTTTTAAAATCTATTAAGCAATCAAGTAATTTTATAGCCATACTATTAAGCCTCTTCACAGAACTTTTTGTCTTATTATCATAATCTTTATGATCTTTTCCATGTAGTTTTGTCTCTATAATTGTTATTTTAGAATTTATTTCTATACCAGTATAATGTTCTGTTTTTCTTTCTGTACTTAAAGTGTAATCAGTATAAAGTTCTCCTGAATCTAATACCTCTTCTCTAATTCTTCCATGACTTAATTTTATAGTATCTAATAAAAGTTTTTCAAATTGTAGTTTGTAGTTATCAGCTTCTTTAGCAAGCTTAGCATTTTTAGGGGTAAATCCAGCCTCTAAAAAAATAGCATGCTCTTTCATAATTCGTGCATAAAATAAATGTAATTCTAAAGATAAAAAAATATATCTTTTACGTGCTAGCATGTCTTTTCCTCCATAAGAATTTTATTATAGTATATTTATAAAATTCATTTTATGTTCATACTAATAAATTAATTTCATAAAGTAATCTTTATATGCTTAATTTTGTATAGAATTAATGCTAGTAATATATCAAAAATCTAATATACTACTAGCATTAAATCAAATATAAGACCCTAAACCCTATATTATTCTCTTAAATCAAATATGCACGAACACCCTAAACTTCCTTGACTTTTCATAATTTCACTGTATTCTATAAATTCCACTTCATAGCCTTTTTCTATAAGCATTTCAGTTACAGATTTATTACTACTTAATAGCTTCTTATTTCCTAAATATACATAATTAGTTCCTAAGTCATCTGCATCTTTCTTAGATATTTCATATAAATTATTTATATGTTTTTCTATTATCTTTTTATCATAAACATAAGGTGATATAACTGCACTTCCTTTATCTAGGGTATTGAAAACACAATCTAAATGTATTTTACTAGTATCAAAATTAACTGGAATAACTTTAGTATTATTTTTCATATTAATTAAAACTTCTTGAAGCTCATTGACAGCCTGGATAGATGTTCTGCTACTAATTCCAACAAAAATAACATCTTGATACTTTATAACATCCCCGCCCTCTATATTATTCTTCATTTCATAATATTTTATATTATTATCTTTTGCAAACTTCATAAAACTTTCAGTTTCAATTTTTCTCTCTTTTTCTTTCATTTTACTTACAAAAAGCAAATCATCAATTATAAAACCAATATCTTGAGTAAAAACCTGTTGAGTAGCATTTTTATTTATATCTATAAAATATAATTTTATATTATTTTCACTTAATGTATTTATAAATTTATTATACTGGCTATAAAGCAAATCATAATTTATTTTATTATAATATTCATTACTTTTATCTATTATTTTAAAGTTTACTGGGTAACATAATATACAAGATTTTAATTCATCACTTTGGCAATAATTATATATTTTCATCTCTTACTCCTATACATATAATATTATATATTTATAATTTCAATATAATCTTTATAATATTCACTTATGCAAAGGTCTAATAAAAGATTTTTTAATGTACTTTATATTTGATTAGTTTTAATTATTAACAGGATTCTTGATACTTGAATATATTAATAGGGATAAATTATATATAGGAGACCTTTATGAAATATTTTGTTAAAACAAGTGATAATTCTAGAATTGCTGTTGAAGACTTAAATTCTGAAGCAGAGAAGACCATATTGTTTATACATGGATGGCCATTAAATCATAGTGTGTACGAGTATCAATTAAACTTCTTTCCTTCTAAGGGCTACAGATGTGTTGCAATCGACTTAAGAGGATATGGTGATTCTGATAGACCTTACAACGGATATGATTATAATACAATGGCCGCAGACATAAAAAAAGTAATAGATGTTCTTAAATTAAATGATATAACTTTAGTTGGACACTCTATGGGTGGTGCAATCTCCATAAGATATATGTCTAATTATAATGGTCATAGTGTATCTAAGCTTTGTGTAATAGGTGCTGCTGCACCTAGCTGGGTCAAAACAAGAGAAGTTCCTTATGGATATACAGATGCGGAAGTTACTGCGTTTATAAATGCCTCTCTTAATGATAGGCCTAAATTCATTAGTAGTATTTCTAATTTATTTTTCTACCAATATGTATCTCAGCCTCTTTTAAACTGGTTTAACAACATAGCCCTATCTGCTTCACCATGGGCTACTACTCAAGGACTAATTAGCCTAAAAAATGAAAGACTCTTTAATGATATCCCGAAAATAAAAGTTCCTACACTAATTTTACATGGAATACACGATAAAGTTTGTCCTTATGAATTTGCTGAGTATTTAGATAAAAATATTGAAATTTCTATATTGATACCTTTAAAAGAAAGTGGTCACGCTGCCTTTATTGAAGAAAAAGATATAGTAAATGATACTCTTCTGAACTTTATGGAAAACAAGCTAAACTAATGATAATAAATCTATCTCACAATATATAATTTTTAATAGGAGCTGTTTTAAGTCAGCTCCATTAAATTTTATAAGTTCAAATATTTTTATAATTAATTTTTATCAACTTTTATTGAAATTTTAATAACAAAGTCATCACCAACACTACTAGCTATTTCATCTATTAATACTTCTTCATAAGAATACCCATTAATTCTTAAATTATTTTCTTCTATATATTTTATCATTTTCTCATAAACCTTATAAACTTTATCATAATATCCATGTGAATATCCTACTAAATAAAGCCCTTTTGGCTTTAAAACTAAATCTTTATATTTTTTCTTTTCTATTACCTTACTAAAATAATAACTATACTTATCAAATCTTCTATTAATTAAATTTTCTTTATTTATAATTGATCCTACTGGATATCCATAATCCAAATCATTATCAATACAGTATTTTATATGTTCTGTATATGTTTCAATATCATAGTCATCTTCCGTTTCATTTACTGGATTGCTTAATACTATATACTCTTCCTCTTTTTCTTCTAAAACTAACTCACTTGTGGAATTAACTCCAACTTCTATTAAGTTCAATTTCACTTCTAAAAGCTTTTGAATCCTTTTAAGGTTATGTATTTCTTTTTCAACTTGCTCTTTTTCATATTTTAATAATTGTAATGTATTTTCTGGATTTCTTTTATCTAAGAATTTTTTAATTTCTTTTAATGGCATACCAATTTCCTTTAATACTGATATTACATTAAAAACTTCCAACTGATATTTTGAATAATATCTATATCCATTACTCATAACCTTTTCTGGCTTAAATAAATCTATATCGTCGTAATGAAAAAGAGTTTTCTTTTTTATTCCACAAAGCTCTGCAAATTCTCCAGTTGTATAATATTTTTTGAAATCTCCTTTCATAAATAATAAACCTCCTATTGACTATTCCCTTACTGGATACTTTATTATAAGAAAAGAAAAAAATCAATTAAGATTTAGGAGTGTTAGATATGAATAATTCACTTGGAAAGGAAGTTACCTTTTTAAGTCTTATAAAATTTACTTTACCAACAATTATAATGATGGTATTCTTCTCTCTTTATACAATTATTGATGGTATATTTGTTTCTAGGTATATTGGATCAAATGCTCTTTCTGCAATAAATATAGTATACCCTGTTATTTGCATATTAATAGGAATAAGTGTCATGATGGCCACAGGAGGAAGTGCTATTGTGGCAAAATTTATGGGAGAAGGTAAAGATAAGGAAGCAAGAGAAAGCTTCACTCTTATAACAATAACTTCAATAGTATTTGGATTACTAATAGCCATATTTTGTTTACTATTTATAAAGCAAATTATTTATTTACTAGGTTCAACTGATAGTTTATATGAAAATTCTTATATTTACTTATTTACAATGTTAATCTTTACTCCTGTAATTATACTTAAAATGCTTTTTGATTATTTCTTAATTACAGCTGGTAATCCAAACTTAGGTTTATTAAGTGCAATCATAGGAGGAGTAACAAATATTATTTTAGATTATGTACTTATTGTCCCTCTAAATATGGGACTTGTTGGAGCTGCATTAGCAACATGTATTGGTTATTCACTTCCATCAATAATTGGAATTATATATTTCTTTAATAAAAAGAATACTTTACATTTTGTTAAACCTAAATTTAATTTTAAAACAATATTATATAGCTGTAGCAATGGTTCTTCAGAAATGGTAACTCAAATATCATCTGCTGTTACAACATTTTTATATAATATAATAATGATAAAACTTTTAGGTGAAAATGGAGTTGCATCTATAACTATAGTTTTATATGCTCAATTTTTATTAGTTTCTGCTTATATAGGCTTTACTTCTGGAGTATCGCCACGTATAAGTTATAATTTTGGTAGTAAAAATAAAGATCAGCTTAATAAAATAATTAAATATAGTTATATATTTATAATGTTATTTTCAATCTCCACTTTTGTAATTTCAAAATACTTATCCCCATCATTAGTTTCTATATTTGCTGGAAGTGGGACTGATATTTATGATATTACATTAAATGGATTTAACTTATTTCAAATAAGCTTCTTATTATGTGGAGTAAATATTTTTACATCTGGTATGTTTACTGCATTTTCTAATGGTAAAGTATCTGCTTTACTTTCGCTTTTAAGAACATTTATATTCTTATCAAGTGGCATAATATTTTTACCATCATTAATAGGTGTAAATGGTGTTTGGCTTTCGGTTCCTCTTGCTGAAATTATGACTTTAGTATTTTCTTTATTTTATATTTCTAAATATAAAAACATATATGGTTATAGCCATAAATCTTTAGAGTCTTATGCTTAAATAAAAAAGTTAAATTAATCCACAATGTATTATAAAATAGTCACACATTGTAAGATTGATTTAACTTTTTCTTTTTATATTTCTTCTTTTAATATTTCACTTAATAACTCTGGATAATCAGTAAATAATCCATCGGCTTTATTTTCAATAAATAATCTCATATATATTGGCATATTAACAGTATATATATTAACTTTCAGATTATTTTCATGTGCTTCTTGAATTATTTCCCTTGATACAAGTCTTAAATCTGGATGAATTGCATCTACATCTAACTCTTTTGCATACTTAATTACATCTTCTATTGGTTTATCATATAATATTCCTGTCTTTATACTACTATCCAAGCTTTTAACTATTTTTATTGAATTATGATTAAAGCTTGATAAAATTATTTGATTATTTAATTTATACTCATTTATTAAGCTAATTACATCTTCTTCAATTCCCTTATAATGAATCTCGTCTGTTTTTAATTCTATATTTAATGTTATATCTTTACCATTTATTAATCCTAGTACTTCCTCTAATGTTGGTATGTTACACTCTCTATTATCTCTAAATAACTTTTTTCTATTTTTAAGTTTTCTTAATTCATTAAGAGTAAGATCCTTAACTAATCCTTTTCCTAAGTAAGTCCGCTCTACATCTTCATCATGAATTACAACAAGTTTATTATCTTTTGTCTTATGCACATCTATTTCTAGTCCATTTGCACCTGATTTAATTCCTTCCTTTAATGCAAGTATTGTATTTTCTGGGTAATCAAAGCTTGCTCCTCTATGTGCAAAATTTATCATAATTCTCCTCCCTTATATTAATTAAATTTTTTTCTAAATATCAATTTATCTATTATTATTCCTATAAATATCCCAACAGTATAACAAATTAAATCGGAAAATAAAAATCCACGACCTAATATTAATGCTCCTATTAAAGTATTTCTTATTTTATTAATCCATTCTCCTTGGTATAGCTGTGAAATCTCTATTCCATAAGAAAATATTAAGGAGAATATTGTAATCTTTCTTATATTAAATCTATTAAATAAAAATGCTAATCCTAAATAAACCATAGTTGCCCACAAGGTATCCCCTGCATATTTTCCTAAGAAACTAGGCAAGTAATTAATGTATTTTCTCGAGGCTAATCCTAAGCACATTATAGTTAAAGTTAATAATAAATAAATTATTCTACTTCTGCCAAAATTACTTTCTTTATTTTTAAGCAAAGTTCCAAACTTTATCATTTTATATAATCCTCTATTTTCCTATAAACTATTTCTTCTGGATATAACGCCATGACTGAATCATCATCTATTAACTTGTAATATTTCGTTGAGTAAGTGACAATAAATTTACTATTTGGTAATTCGAATTTTAATATTTCACCATAACAGTTAGGTTTTCCTCCTGATGGCTCTCCTACTATCTTTGCATTAGTTTCATTTATAAATTCATAGACATTTAAAAGGGCTGATGAAAAAGTTCTTCTACCAATTATGACTTTTAAATTTTCACGTTTATTTATATATTTATTTGTTTTTATAAAATCTATAAGCGGTCTAATTAATCTAGAATCACCTCCAAGATTATCACTTAAATCCAATGTTAGTCTTTCAATGGAATTTTTATTAATATACTCAACTACATCATTTATCTTTTGACTTAATTTTATATCTCCATCTTCTCTACATGAATTATACTTTATATATATTTCTTTTGAATCTATCAAATGTTCATACCAAAAGTTCTCAAATTCATTTTTTGCATATATAGGTAATTTATATTCTTCTGTATATGTCAATTCTTCTAAGGATTCAGTCTCTACATCACATTCAAAATTATTTACTTTAATCTTGACTTTATCTACTGAATCTATTAATAATAATCCATAAAGCACATCAGCTGCTTGAATATATTTCATGCTTTGCTCTTTAAATAAAAACTCATTTTCATATGAGATTATTTCTTTTAGTTCTTCTATAATTTCATATATTGATATATTCTCAATTGAGCTTACCTTTTTATACAACAAATTTTTATATTTTTCAGTAGTCTTTATTATATAAATTTCATCATTAAACCAATAAAACTTAAATGGTAAATACTTTTTTACTGGAAAAATGATAGAAGTATGTGCATCCTTTACTGATGCAACAATTCTACTTAACTCAACCTTCATATCATCGTAATCTAAATTATTTACTATTGATTTTAAATAATTTATTTTTTCTTCAAACTCATCTCTTGATATATGAAAAAATAAATTTTTATGTCTTTTTATTAAGTTTTCTTTTAAATAATCTATATCTTCAAACCATTTTTCTTCCCATGTATTACTCATTATAGCTCCTTTATGTTATTAAGTTTATTATATTAGTTATTATAAATTACTTTTTACTACATTTTGTATAATAAATTTAATTTATATCCTATTATTTACTATATCATTATTAAAGAATAAAGAGACGCATTTATTTCAACTAAACTTTTTACTAGTTAGTTAAATAACAACGTCTCTTTCTTTTTAAGATTATCTACTTAGTTAAACCTTAATAATATTAATCTTTTTAATACCTATCAAAATAAAATATTTTCTAATATAGTTTTATTCTATTTTTATTTGTCCCATCATACCTTCTTCTTCATGCTCTAATATGTGACAATGGTACATATATGTTCCTATAGCATTAAATCTTACAATAAGTTTTACTTCTTCATCAGGATTAATAAATATAGTATCTTTCCATCCCATTTCTTCTGGTAGAGGCTCTTTGCCATTCCTTGTTAGAACTTGAAATTGTGTTCCATGTATATGAAACGGATGTCCCATAGAATGCATCATTGTGGCTGGATTTGTAACTGTCCAAATTTCTGTTTCTCCGTATTTACCTACTTCATTTATTATATCCATATCAAACTCTTCACCATTTATGGATACCATATGCCCCATTCCTCTAAGCTCAAACCTTCTTTCTTTAGTTACATTTTCTTTTGTCATTCTATTTATGGTAGTTAAGCTATTAGGTATTTCAGTTTTATCTTCTACTTTCTCATTAATATTAAATGTCATTATGTTTTTGTTATCACTTTTTAATTCTATTTTAGTTCCAACTTCATACTTTGAAAAATCAACTATTATCTCTGCTCTTTCCCCAGGTGATAAAAAAATACTACTTTGTTTTATTGGAGCTTCTAAAAAACCTCCATCTGAAGCAATTTGATAAAATTCATTTTTATCACTTAAACTCAACTCAAAGTTGCTTGAATTAGCACCATTTACTATTCTAAATCTAACTTTTTCAGTTTTAACATCTAAAGTTGGATCAATTGAACCATTAATAATTATTGTATCGCCTACTGCTCCATCCATCATATTTGTATCATATATAAAGCTTCCATCTTTATTAAAGCTTCTATCTTGAATAACTAATGGTATATCATTTACTCCATATTCCTTAGGAATGTTTAAACTTTTAGATACTTCATCCTCAATATAAAATAATCCTGCCAATCCCTTATAAACTTGTGTTGCTGTACTTCCAATAAAATGTGGATGGTACCATAAAGTTGCTGCTGGTTGATTTATAGTAAAGCTTGGACTCCATATCTCTCCTGGTTGTATTCCTTGATGAGGCCCTCCATCATTTTTACCATCTACCTCTAATCCATGCCAATGAAGGGTTGTTGCTTCCTTCAATTTGTTATTAACATTAATATTTACCTTTTCTCCTTTATTTACTCTTATTACCGGACCTAAAAAGCTTCCATTATACCCCATAGTATCTGTTTCTTTACTCCCTATGAAGTTAGTTTTTCCTTCTTGTGGTTCTAATGTAAATTCTGCTATATTTTCATCTGGATTTGTATCATCTAAAAGTTCTGGTATTGGTAATTTATTTTTATCCTTATCTACCTTATTAGCATCATCTATCTGATTATTATTAGTTATATTTGTTTCTTCTTTTCCATTTGTGTTTTTCATTAAAAATCCTTTAATAGGATTCTGCAATAAAGCATATATGATTACTATTGCTAAGGCAACGACTCCTACTATTATATATTTACTACTTTTCTTATTCATCTTACTTCTCCTATAAGTATTGATTATTATTTAATATTTATTATAAATAATTATTATGTGGAAAGTATGAAGATACTTATATGTCATATATTCACATAAAAAACTTATGGTTAAAAGTGAATTAAAAGCACACCAAATTTAATTGCTCCTTAATAGTAAAAGTTTTATTTTTTACTATTAATCAACATATCAAATAATGATGTGCTTTTTATTAAATATTAATTTAAATATTAGATGTTATGACAATCCTCATAAAGGCCTTCAACTTTTTCCCAGTCTATTACATTCCATATATTTTTAGCATAATCAGCTCTTAAGTTCTTATATTTTAAATAATAAGCATGTTCCCATACATCTATTGTTAAAATTGGAATAAGGTTATCCATAACTGGTGAGTTTTGATTAGCTCTCTTTACTATTGATAACTTTCCATCTTTATCTTTAACTAAGAATCCATATCCTGATCCAAATTGAGATATAGCTGCATTTGTTAATTCTTCTTTTAGCTTTTCTACGCTACCAAAAGTTTTATTTATTTCTTCAAGTAATTTTCCTTCTGGAGCTTTCTTTGGAGTTGGAGAAAGTACTGAGAAATATAAATTATGATTTGATACTCCACCACCATTATTTACTACTGCTGGTCTTATTTCTTCTGGTAAATCCTCTATATCTTTTATTAATTGATCCAAAGTCTTTCCTTTTGTATATTCTTCATAGCCTTCTAAAGCTTTATTTAAGTTAGTTTCATATGTTTGAAGATGCTTTCCATAATGTGTTTTTACTGTTTCTTCATCTATATATGGTTCTAATGCATCAAATGCATATGGTAAATTAATTTTGTTGTACATAGTTTATCTCTCCTTTATTTATGTTCCTACTATGATTTGATATATAATGCAAACTAATTAATTATAAGTAAATATACTGAATCTTATATATCAAATATAATTTACCCTTATTTTGTAATTATTATGTATAGATTGTTAGTTATTATAATTCCTTTATTTATTATTTTTTATTATTTTCTTTAATATTAAATCTATTTTTTATCTATCACTCTAACAAATGCTTACGCTTATATACAATTAAACTAAATAAAAAGAACACTTTTAGAAACTTATAAGAATGATTATCTTCATAAAAATAACACAATTATTTCATATACTTTTTTTAACTAGTAATTAGGAGGATATCTATGGGTATTAAAAGAGAAAAAATTAAAGTTTATGAAATGACTTGTACATCATGTGAAAAAAGAATTGAAAACTCTGTGAAAAAAATTAATGGCGTAATAAGTGCCAAAGCAAACTATACTAAAGAAACCCTAGAAATTGAATATGATAATAGCCTATGCAATCTAGATGAAATAAAAAAAACTATAAATAAAGCTGGCTATTCTACTGAAGCTTCAAGCAATTTCGGGACTATAGGAATTCTTGTAATAATATTTATTATATTAATTCTTGGATTCAGAACTAGTGGTTTTGATATGGAATCCAAACTTAGTAATGCTTCATATGCTTTTCTTTTTATAGTTGGTATATTTACTTCCATTCACTGTGTAGGAATGTGTGGCGGTATAATGCTTTCTCAAAGCTTATCTTTTGCTAAGGAAGGTAAATCCAAATTTGAATCAATTAAACCTTCAATATTATACAATATTGGAAGAGTTATCTCTTACACTATTTTAGGAGGAATAATTGGTGGAATAGGTTCGGTATTTTCATTATCAATCACTGCAAAAGCTTTTATCCAAATCTTTGCAGGAATTTTTATGGTTATAATGGGTTTAAACATATCAGGCTTTAAATTTTTTAGAAAGTTTAGCATAAGAATTCCAAACTTTCTATCTCAATATAAAAGAAAATTTAATTCACCTTTTATTGTAGGACTTTTAAATGGATTTATGCCTTGCGGTCCACTACAAACTATGCAGCTTTTTGCTCTTGGTACAGGAAATGCATTTAAAGGTGCTTTATCAATGTTCATATTTGCTTTAGGTACCGTTCCTCTAATGCTTACTTTTGGCGCAATTTCTGGTTTCTTAAGTAAAGGTTACACTAAAAAGCTTCTTAAACTTAGTGGCGTTCTTATTATAGTTTTAGGAGTAATAATGGGTAATAGAGGTTTGGCTCTTTCTGGAATAAATATAAATCCATTGGGTTTTATGATGAAAGGCTCTTATGCATCAAATGCTAGCACTGATTCATCTAAAGCAGTTATTGAAGATGGAGTTCAAGTTATAAATATGACTGCTAATAATAATGGTTATAGTCCTAATGTATTTTATGTTCAAAAGGGGATACCTGTTAAGTGGGTAATTAATGGTGAAAGCCTTAACTATTGTAATAATTCAGTAGTAGCTAACTCATTAAATATTCAGCAAAAACTTAAAAGTGGAGAAAATGTAATTGAATTTACACCAAATGATAAGGATATAAATTTCAGTTGTTGGATGGGAATGATTAGAGGAGTAATTAAAGTTGTAGATGACTTAGCTTCAGTTGATACATCTAAATACGATCCTTCACTTCCTAGTGCAAGTAATGGACCTAGTTGCTGTGCTGTTCCATTAAATAATTCTCCATCTTATCCAGAAACTTTAATTACAACTTCCAAAGTAACTGAAAAATTCCAAACAGCTATTATTAATGGCGTAGGTAACGAATTCCAACCATTAATATTAGTTACAAAAAGTAATCTAGACTTTAATCTTACAATAGACTTAACTAATTATACTAATTATGAAGGTGAATATATAATATCTAGTGTTAAAGATGGAAGCACAGTAAGCTCCTTTATTGGACAGAAAGGAATATTTGAAATTCCATTAAACTTAGCTTCTCCTGGAGGATATGCAATAACAAAAAACGATGAAATTCTTGGTATAATTGAAGCAGTTGATGATATGGATAATGCTGATTATGATGGAATTGTAAATAAATATCTTCGTTTTAATTAAATACTTTTAAGCTAATAATTATATATTCCCTCAATATATAAAAATCAAAGGGGGTCGCGTTTCGCGACCCCCTTTGTATATTACTAAATCTAGCAATTATAATAACTTTCTACTATTAATATATGCAATATAAAAATATTTTTAAATATATTCTTCTAATAAATAGAAAAATTATAAAGCATTCCATTACTTAAAGTCCTAAATTCTTAAATTATCAAAAACAATCCTAAATTTTGTACCTATGCCCTCATTGGATTCTACTTCTATATTCGCACAATGTAAACTTAATATTCTCTTTACTATAGTTAACCCTATACCATTGCCTTCTATTTTTTGACGACTTTTATCTCCTCTATATAATCTTTCAAATATAAATGGCAAATCCTCTTCCTTTATTCCTATTCCTGTATCTATAACTTCTACTATAATTTTATTATTATCTTTATATAAATTAATACTTACACTTCCTTCATTCTCTGTAAACTTAATTGCATTAGTTATTAAGTTTATAAATACTTGTCTTAACTGATCCTTGTCTCCAGGAATAATGTAAGTTTCATCTTTTTCTATACTATAATTAATTTTTATATTTTTACTCTTAGCTTCTAAATAAAAATCTTCAGCTAATTCAATAATAAATTCGTCTAATAAAATATTCTCAAATTCTAAATTTATACTTTCATCTTCAAATTCTTTTAATACATCCAAGTTATTTAATAACTTTCCAAATCTTATTACTTCATCATTTAAAGATGATAATCTTTGATTAGATACTGGGAAAATCCCATCTATCATTGCTTCAAGGTTATTTTGCAAAACATTAAGAGGTGTCCTTATTTCATGAGATATATCTGACACAAGTCTCTTCCTTAACATATCCTGATTTTTTAGCTTCTTACCTAATATATTTATACTTTCTCTTAATTCTTCAATTTCTTCAATATCACTTTTTGCATTAGACTTTGCTGCAAAATCTCCTCTTGAAAGTCTTTTAGATATGCTTGCTATCTTTTTAATAGGAATTGATAATTGCTTTGATATATACAAACTTATTATGATTATAATTAATAATGTAAATATACCACTTAATACAATACTTTTATTTATGGATGATTTAAATTCCAAGTCCTCTTCTGTCAATAGCACCGAAGAATACTGCCCAACTTCTACATTACCTACAATTTCTCCATCTACAACTATATCAAAATTTTTAGTAACATATACACCACTTTCTTCTGTATTCATACCATTAAAATGACTAGTATTTCTTATATCTGATGGATCCATTCCCCAAACTACTTTTCCATTAGCATCCTTTAGAGTCAAACAATAATTACTCATATAAGCTTCATGCATTACCTCAACGGCAGAGTTTCTAGTCCATTTTTTATCCCTTTTATAAACTTCTTCAAAGTACGAAACTATTCTCTCATTTCTTTTATCTTGAATATCTATCATATACTTATTAAATTTAGTATTAATGGTGATATTAACAAATAATATGATTAATATAATTGCTGAAATAGATGATACTAAAAATGATATACTAAGCCTTTTTCTAATACTCTGCATTTATATATCACCACCAAATTTATATCCAACTTTTGTAACTGTTATTATATACTTCGGATTCTTAGTATCTTCCTCAATTTTCTTTCTTATATTCTTTATATGTACATCTATAGTCCTATCATATCCATCAAAATCAATACCAAACACAATTTCAATTAATTGTTCCCTAGATAAAACTTTTCCTTTATTAATTAATAATGTATATAAAATATCAAATTCACTTGGTGTAAATGATATTTCTTCGCCTCTAATCTCTACTATTCTCTTTTCATAATCTATCTTTAATATTCCATCATTAAAAATATTACTTATTTTTTCACTTGTATTTATTCTTCTAAATAAAGCATTTACTCTTGCCGTAAGTTCTCTTGGGCTAAAGGGTTTAATTAAATATTCATCTGCTCCAATGTCTAAACCAACAATTCTATCGTTTAAACTAGCTTTTGACGTTAACATAAATATATATACATCAGAAGTTCTTCTTATAATTTTACATATCTCTTCTCCATCTATATCTGGTAGCATCAAATCTAAAATAACAAGCTGAAAATCTATTTCCTTAAAAACTTCCAATGCTTCCATTCCAGAGTTACATACACTTACATTATATTTATCTTTTTCTAAATATGCCTTTAGTACATTAGCCACACTTTCCTCATCTTCTATTATTAAAATATTACTCATGCTCTACCTCCTTATTTAAATATTTAGTCCTATAAACTTTAACAAATTATTTTGAAGGTATTATGAAGATGCTTTAAATACTATTTGATTTCATGTCCGCAATATGGACAATATTTATATTCTGAATCAACTACCTTACCACAACTTTTACAAACACTATTTATATTATAATCATAACCATAATTATTATTAATTTCATGTAAATCCCAATATGTTATATCTATATTTTCCCTTCTTTCTATCATCTTCCCCTTTTCCTTAGAAATAGAAAATATCTTTTTGCAACTTCCACATTCTACATAATATTTTTCATTCCATTTGAAAATAGGTATAAAAAAGAAATGGAAAAATTCATAATGCTTTATTATTCTTGCCATACTTAATCTATTACAACTCTTACATGTTAAGTTATTTATTATTTTAACTTCTTTTTCTTTGTTTTCTATTCCAAAAATCCCTATAAAGAACATAACTATTCTCCTTTATACAACACTTACTTATAATATTTGTTTTATAATATTTATTTTATCATCTTTAAAATAAATAAGAAGTCAGAATTCATAATAACTCTAACTTCTTATCAAAAATAATATTTATTTATACTCATATTAACGCTTATAGTATTGTTTCTATTGTGATTCTTTTCACTTATTACTAAAATCCTTGCTTCCATAGGAGCTTCAATCACATTATATATCATTTAATAGTCTCCTCTATGACTTTATTATTATTTTAGTATAACTACAACTCCTATTTCCCATTAGTATCAAAACTATATCTTATCTTTTTCCATGTATCATAAATATCTTTTTCTATTTCTCTTGTTAATTCTTTCTTTTCTTCTTCAGTATAAAAAATTGAATTGTTTATGTTTTGCTTTTTATAAAATAAGTTTCTTATTGACTTATTCAAGCTACAATGTTTATTTATGTCTATACTAGCAACCATATTCTCACCTCCTTAAATTATATTCTACTACTATCATAAGATGATTTATTGTCAATTTCGTTACAAATTATTCTAACTTTAGCATATTTAATGAAATCTTAAGAATTACAGTAAGGATCTACCATTTTATAAGGCCATTATTTTAATTTCTAATCTAAAATGATGTATCATATAATTTTAGATTTTAAATTAAAGGAGCTGTTCACTAATTAATTAGTGAACAGCTCCTTTAAATATATTTTTATTTATTTTCCTCTATTAGTGCTTCTATTTTACCTCTGCATCTACTTGCACCGCAAAATCCTGTTCCTGCGCCTGTTGCTTCTTGAATTTTTTCAAATGTATCAGCACCATCTTTAATAGCTTGAACTATTACGTCCTTTGATACACCCTTACAAAGACAAATTATATCCATATTATCCACCTCTTTATAACTATATATGTTTCAATTAATAATCTACATAATTAAACCTAATAGTATCAAATATTTATCATACTTATTTAATTAAAATGCCGAAATTGAAATCATATATTATTTTTTTATATAAGCTACCAAATAATAACTTTAGTTATATAATAACAATTATCTTTTTATTATACAAATATTAAATTTTTATAGCAACTTATATTTTCTCATTAATATTATCTTCAAAAGTTGGATTTTTATTATAACCTCAAAGTCCCTGTAATATTTACCACTAATTAAAAATGAATCTTTGCACCTAATTCTATTGCCGCTTTATTTAATTCATAATACTCTTTTTTACCATGAAATCTAATAGAGTTTAAAATATCATCTATACTAATAATCTTTAATTTTTCAATTAAGAAACCAAGTAATATCATATTTGCATTTCTTTTATCTCCAAGCTTTTCTGCTTTTGATTCAGCATTTATCTTATATACTTCTATATCACCAAAATCAGTTTCATCTTTTACCATATCTGAATCTATTATTAAAGTACCATTATCCCTCATTGATTTACTGAATTTATCTAAAGATGGCTTATTCATAACAACAACTATATCTGCTTCTGATATAACAGGAGATCCAACTTCTTCATCAGAAATTATAACTGAACAATTTGCTGTTCCACCTCTCATTTCAGGACCATAAGATGGTAACCATGAAACATTGAATCCCTTATCCATTGCTGCATAAGCTAGAAACTTACCCGCAGTTAATATTCCTTGCCCACCAAAACCTGCAAATATAATTTCTTTTTTTATCATTCTAATTATCCTCCTTATTTAAATCTTTTTTAACACCTAAAGGATAATATGGAATCATATTTTCTCTAAGCCACTTTAAAGAATCAATTGGAGATAAGCCCCAATTAGTTGGACATGTAGATAAAACTTCTATAAATGAATATCCTAATCCTTTTATTGAATTATCAAAAGCTTTTTTAATTGCTTTTTTAGCTTTTGTTAAATTTGCTATATTATCTACACTTACCCTTTCAACATAACATGCACCATCTAAAGTAGATATCATTTCTGATACTCTTATTGGGTAACCCTGAACCTTAACATCTCTTCCATATGGAGATGTCTCTGTAATTTGTCCTTCCAAACTTGTAGGTGCCATTTGCCCACCTGTCATACCATATATGCAATTGTTTACAAAAATAGTTACAATATTTTCTCCTCTTGCTGCTGCATGAACAACTTCTCCGGTTCCTATTGCTATTAAGTCTCCATCTCCTTGATAAGTAAAAACTACTTTATCTGGGTTAGCTCTTTTAATACCTGTAGCAACTGCTGGAGCTCTTCCATGTGCTGCTTGAAACATATCACAAGCAAAATAATCATATGCAAGTACAGAGCATCCAACTGATGCAACTCCTATAGTTTTATCTAATATTCCTAATTCCTCTATTACTTCTCCAACTAGCTTATGAATTATTCCATGAGTACACCCCGGACAATAATGTGTAGGTACATCTAAAAGCACCTTTGTTGGCTGATAAACAATTCCCATATTACATACCTCCAATAATAGATTTTATATATTTGTATATCTCATCTACTGTTGGTATCATTCCGCCTGTCCTACCATAAAATCTAACTTCTTCTTTTCCATTTACAGAAAGCTTAACGTCTTCAACCATTTGTCCACAATTCATTTCTACAGATAAATATCCATGTTTACTTTTCCCTAAAGTCTTAGTAAAGGCTTCATTAGGAAATGGCCAAGTAGTTATAGGTCTTATTAAACCTAAGTTTATCCCTTCCTTTTTTGCAAGGCTTATAACACTTTTGCATATTCTTGCTGTTATACCATAAGAAACTAATATTAAATCACAAGATTCTTCACAATTATATAATTCATATTTAACTTCATTTTCTTTTATTACCTTATATTTTTCTTGAAGCTCCATATTAAGTCCTTCAAGTCTTTCTGGATTTAACTCTAATGAATTTATTATATTATGTTTACTTCTCTTTCCTAAACCATTGGCAGCCCAAGTTTTTTCTGGTAATTCTCTTTTTTTATTTTCTTTAAATTCAACACCTTCCATCATTTGTCCAAGCATTCCATCAGCCATTATCATTACAGGTGTTCTATATAAATCGCTTACATCAAATGCTTCGCAAATTAAATCTATCATTTCTTGAATAGATGCTGGAGCATAAACTGGCACATTAAAATCTCCATGACCTAAACCCTTGTTTACAAATAAATAATCTGATTGAGCAGGTTGTATTCCACCAAGTCCTGGCCCACATCTAACTACATCAACTATTACACAAGGTACTTGTGCTGCTGCTAAATATGAAATTCCTTCTGTCATTAAGCTTATTCCAGGACTAGATGATGAAGTCATACATCTAACTCCAGTTCCTCCACAGCCATATACCATATTAATAGCTGCAATTTCACTTTCTGCTTGCAAAAAGACTCCATTAACCTTTGACATATTTTTTGCCATATATGCTATTAATTCAGTTTGAGGAGTTATAGGATATCCAAAAAAGCATTTACATCCAGCTCTAATAGCTGCTTCTGCTATAGCTTCATTACCTTTCATTAAGAACTTTTCACCCATAGTTATCCTCCTACCTTTCAATTGTTATTACACAATCAGGACAAATTTTTCCACAAGATGCACAAGCTATACATTCACTCATAAGATTTTCCTCTATTCCAGCTGGATGATATCCCTTGCTATTAAAATTTTCTTTAAAGCCTATAATTTTTTTAGGACATATATTTATACAATGCCCACACCCTTTACACCTTTCCTCTTTAAATATAACCTTAGCCATTTAATTCCTCCTCATTATTCCCAAGGCATGTCCATGTATAATTCTATAGGTAATATTTCTCCATTAACTTTATCCTTTATTACCTTTTCAAATTTTTTGGTACACACAGTGTATTTGTAAGGAATGCTTAAAAACTTAGATAACTCCAAAGATTCAATATCTCCTTTCAATATATGTTTAGATTCTGTCTCCTTCATCATGTGAGTATTTGATATTATATCAGTAACTTTTAATCTACTTGCTGATTCTATGGATTTCAGATATTTACTTGCCATTCTACAACTTAAGGTTTCTGATCTTGAATTATTTAAAACATAATACATTGAATAGTCTTCATCTTCAAAATACTTATTATATACTCCCAGAACCTTTGCCCCTACATCATCTCCACCAATATCCAATATAACTTCATATGATTTATCATTAAATACAGATAAAATTTCTCCTGATAGTACCATTAGCTCCGCATTAACTAACTCCTTTCTTGTGCTTATAACTCTTATCTTGTAATCACTTTCTAAAGTTTCTTTAATATCTCTTACACAAAAATAAGGATTTATTGTATCCATATCAACTAATGCTACCTTTTTACCTTCCTTAGCCATTTTAATAGCATAATTAATTGCAACTTCTGTCTTACCACTACCAAAGTGTCCAGTAAATATCTTAATCCTACTCACACTAACACTCCCCATTAAACATTCTTACTAAAAGTATACTTTATATTCCATTTATTATGCAATGAAAAGTGCTATAACAAAATTGACATTTTCAAATTTGTTGTAGCACTCTTTTTATAATCCTATTAGTTTTACTATTACAGGAATAGTTATTATTGATAATAACGTTGTTACAAACACTACTATCGCCCCATATTCCTTTTCTTTATCAAAATCAGCTGCGAATATTGATGTCATAGCTGCTGCTGGCATGGCTTGAATAACTATAATAGTATCTATTACACTTGAATTATCTTTTATAATTAATTTAATCATATAAATAGCAAGTGGTATCACTATTAATTTTATTAAGGCTCCATAATAAACTGACGCTTCTTTAAATATAGATTTAATTTTAACCTTTGATAATATACTTCCAACTATAATCATCGATATTGGTGCAGTCATATCTCCTACTATCTTAGTTGTATCTAAAATAGATGCTGGTAACTTTATATTAAATATCATTATAGGTATTCCAATATATACTGCAATTATTGAAGGATTTAATAATACCTTTTTTATATTTTCTTTTGATAACTTATCTGAAAATATCATTACTCCATATGTCCATAAAAAAATTGTAAAAACCATATTAAATATAGATGTATAAACTACTCCCTCTGCTCCAAATATACTATTTATAATTGGAAATCCAATAAATCCACAGTTAGAAAAGAAATTTGCAAAATGTAATATCTTCTTCTTTTCTCCTTTTAAAGGCTTTAATAAAATATAAGATATTATTCCACCCAAAATCATAAATAAAATACTATATATAAATGCAGTTATTATATTTCTTCCCATTCCTTCATCAAAAGAAAAGCTAAACGAATTTATAACTAATAGTGGTAATGTGATTTCTAATAGTATTCTTCTTAAACCTTTGTTAACATCATCATTTATTATATGTTTTTTAGTTCCATAAACACCTATTAAAATAATTAAAAATAATGCTATTATTTTATTAAAAACTATCATCCTATCCCCCCCTAAACTATCATTTTATCTTATTATATACAATTTATTTATCTAAGGACTACTTTATCTTTATAAAATTTGCAAATATGATTCTATACTTTTCTACTAATAAAGATATTTCTTCAGTGTTTATTTAATCATAGTTTAGTTATTATAAAAGTTAAAATTTATTTGCTTATTACAAATTTTAATTTATTAATTAATTTTCTACTTTTTAAAAATAAATTGAAAAATTAAAATTAATTGTTGATATATTACTTATAATTTGGTAATATATAGGCTGAAATAAAGATATAATATTTAATGTAATATAATTTTTAAGTATAAGGGAGTAGTTAGCTCTATTTTAGAATGAGTTACTAAGTCAACATATTGAACATAGTTCTGGCTTAGTATTGAATAACGAGACTTATGCGTAGCTTTGCTACGTATAAGTCTTTTTTATTTGTTTATTATTTTATTTGCTTATCATCTATAAAAGTCAATAAAATCCTAAATATTAATTTGGATTTTACAATAAATTCTATAATAAAGGAGTTACATATTATGGGTTTCTTTTCAATTTTTATGACAGGTATAGGCTTATCCATGGATGCCTTTGCTGTTTCTTTAGCTAAAGGTATTTGCTTAAAAGAAGATGAATTTAAATACTCTTTTAGAGTTGCATTATTCTTTGGTGGATTTCAAGCCTTAATGCCCCTAATCGGTTGGTGGGCTGGTAGATATTTTGAAAGCTATATAAAGTCTTTTGATCATTGGATAGCTTTTATACTACTTGGAATTATAGGTGGAAAAATGTTAATAGAATCTATTAAAGAGATTCGTGGTGGAGAGAAAGAGATAGCTTTAGAATGTGAAAGAGATGAATTTTCTTATAAGAAGCTAACTATATTAGCTATTGCAACTAGTATCGATGCCTTAGCTGTTGGAGTTAGTTTTGCATTTCTAAGTGTTAGTATTGTTCCTTCTGTAATAATAATAGGAATAACTACTTTTGTATTAAGTTTTTTTGCAGTTTTTCTTGGGAAAAAGCTTGGAGAGTATGTCCAAAATTATGCTGAAATAATCGGTGGAGTTATTTTAATAGGTATAGGGATTAAGATATTATTTGAACATTTGATGTAAAATATATCAGAGTATAGCTTTTTCTGCTAATTATGAAAATATGATAATTTAAAATTATATGTAAGAAATCAAAGGGGTATCACGTTTCGTGATACCCCTTTGTTTATGATAAATAAACATAGAATTTTTTATATTTAAATTTATTAATTTCTAGATAAATTGAATTTCTAGTTTTTTCATGAACTACATTTAACAATTCCAATTTAATTTTGCTGGATTAGGCTCATCTATTATAGCTACTTTACGTAAAGCCTCCTCCATGTTCTTGCACTCCCTTGCTGCAATTTCCTCATAAACATCACTATCAGCATTAACACCAATGGATGAATATGCTACTGCAGCAGCAGCATAAAATGCAAGCCCTAAAGAACTCGTCAAAGTATTAATTGTTGCAGTTGTTGCTCCAATTGCCCTCGCTGCAGCTTGTGCAGCTGGATTTCCTTCTGCTTCTCTTGCTGCTATTTGAACTTCTTTAATAATTTTCTTTGCCTCTGTTAATTTCATACTTCCTTCTAACCACTCATTAACTGCATTTAATGCATCTTTTAAACGGTAATCCTCTGGATAATCTTTCTCATAAATAGGTAAAATATGCTCCCTTGCATATTCATTACACCATTTTACAATTGTATTTTTACTTTGCGTTTCTATTAATCCCTTAAGAGAATCAATATATGGTGAATCTACTTTTCCAAGCATTTTTCTTACTTTAGCCATACTAACTCCTTTTTCTTAAATACCTTTTAATTCAATAATCTCATACTATGTAATTTTATTTCTTAAATTATTATACCTTCAAAATGGTCTACTTCATGCTGAATAATCTGTGCAGTAAATCCAGTGAATGTCTGTTTATGCTTTTTAAAATTCCTATCAAGATATTCTACCTCAATTACTTCATATCTCGTTGTTTTTCTGAAGCCACTTAAAGATAAACAGCTTTCTTCTGCTTCATAAACTTTATCTTTCTTTACTATAACCGGATTTACCATAGGAACTATTATATCGCCTATACTAAATACCAGTATACGTTTTTTAACGCCTATCATATTAGCGGCCATACCAACACACTGCTCTAAATTTGCCCTTAACGTATCTACTAAATCATCAATAACCGCTACATCAGCTTTGGTTGCATATTCCGATTTCTGTCCTAGAAATAATATATCTTTTACAATTGGTCTTATCATCTTTATTCCCACCTTTTTAATCACATTCCTTAAAGATATAAGTTTGTTAAGAAACCCAACTCCTTTTTATCACTTAGCATAATTTGATAGCCAAGTTTATGTTTGGAACATAAACCATTTAATCTATATCTTATTTAAATGAATAACGTAAATAAGATACATTATTCAAATTGATTCTTTGATTTTTTGAAAATTATATCTACAGAAGATAAAACTGTTATAACAAGTATGTTAATTCCAAGTACTGTTATAAAAATATAAATAAACCATTCAGATAACTTATTTCTCATAAGTGAAATAATAATTAAAAAAATATCAATAATTCCAAAACATATTCCAATAACTCGGCTTAACTTCTTATACTTTTCTTTTTCTTCTCTTTTTATAGTACCATATACTTCTATAAGTGAATTTCCTTTGCCCATCAAAAATATAACAGTCAGAATGGCAAATACTATAGCCAGTATATATACTATTTCAATCGGTACAGTAATTTTTATAACGACCCATCTCCTTAAAAATTCTTATTAAACTATTTAGTATTATAATACAATTTCAATATAAATTATATATTTAATTATCAGATATTAGTAAAAATCTAATCCATTTATTATACGATTCTCCGTAATAGTAGTAAGTGAAGTCTTTTATATGAAAAAAATGACAGTAGATAGCTTTGCATATAATTAAATCTATCTACTGTCTCCATTCAATAATCTATATATAGTAGCATATTTTAAAATAATAATTTTGCTGCTCCATAAATCCCAGCATCATTATCAAGTTTAGCCAATTTAAATTCAGCTTGCCTTACAGCATGAAATGCATATATTTCATAATTTTGTTTTATAGTTTCAAGAAGTAATTCTCCTGCCTTGGATACCCCGCCTCCTATAACAAATACTTCTGGATCTAATATACACGCAATATTTGCTAAAGCTCTTCCTAAAATTTCCCCAAACTTGTTGATTACTTTTAACGCTAGTTCATCTTCTAATTTTGCCGCATCGAAAATATCTTTAGCCGAAAGTTTTTCTTTATCTATTAATATTGATTCTAATGTTGTATCCAGAATCAATTTTTTTGCTATATTTACTATTCCTGTTGCTGATGCATATTGTTCTAAACAGCCTTTTTTCCCACATCCACAACTTTCAGTTTCTTCTTTACATACATTAATATGCCCAATTTCTCCAGCCGAACCATTAACGCCAGGTAATAGCATTCCATCTATAATAATTCCTCCACCGACGCCAGTTCCTAATGTTATCATAATAATATTCTTATAACCTTCTCCGCCTCCTTTCCACATTTCTCCTAGGGCAGCAACATTTGCATCATTTCCAGCTTTTACAGGTAGTTTAATTAACTCACTTAAATTTTTTTCTATATTAAATACTTCCCAGCCTAAATTCACACAATTTCTAACTATTCCATCATTATTAATAGGGCCTGGTACTCCTAGACCTATCCCCTCTACCATTGATTTATCAATATTTTTCTCTTCTAGCTTATCTTCAATAGATTTCACTATGTCAGCCAGAATATATTTGCCACCTTCATGTTTTCTAGTTGTGATCTCCCACTTTTCTAATAAATCTGCCCTTGGTGTAAACAAACCTAATTTAACTGTTGTTCCTCCAATGTCTACTCCTATTAAATAACTTTTCATAAAAATTCTCCTCGATAAGTTCAGTTAATCAAATTAATTTATAAAAGCTATAGATTCATATGCTTTTAAAACCATCTTAGATTCTAATTTTCTATTTTCATAATTAGTAATAACACATTTATAATTTTCAACATAATCAATATCCAATGCTACTTCAACTTCCTTGTCATAAAAGTTGTTTATACTTATCAATGTTTTCTCATTATATTCTCTCTTATAAGCAAACACTGATTCACTATCTTCTAATATTGGTATATATTTTCCATATGCAATACAATCATATTTTTTCCTTAATGATATTAACTTTTTGTAATGATATAAAATAGAACTTTCATCTTTTATACTTTCTTCAACATTTATTTTTTTATAATTATTTATTACACTCAGCCAAGGCTTACCATTACTAAATCCTGCATTTTCTAAACTATTCCATTGCATTGGAGTTCTTGAGTTATCTCTTGAACGTTCTTGTAAAGCTAAATATATTTCTTCTTCACTCATACCCTCTTCTTTTAAAATATTGAAATAGTTTATACTTTCCACATCTACATATTGATTAATATCCGTAAAATACGCATTTGTCATACCTATTTCTTCACCTTGATAAATATAAGGTGTTCCTCTTAATAAGTGTATCATTGTCGCTAACATTTTAGCTGATTCTTTATGATATTTCCTATCATCACCAAATCTAGAAACTATACGTGGCTGATCATGATTACACCAGAATACAGCATTCCACCCATTTCCTTCTTCCATTCCTATTTGCCATTCATTTAATAATCCTTTTAACTTTGAAAAATCACATTCTTGTAAATCCCACTTATTTTGATTTTTATAATCTACTTTTAAATGATGAAAATTAAAACACATAGATAATTCTTTTTCTTCAGGATTTGAATATCTTATACAATTATCTATACTAGTTGAGGACATTTCTCCTACTGTTAACATATTATTATCTATCATGCCACTATCCCCAGCCAATTCCTTTAATAATTCATGAACCCTATGGCCATCCGTATAGAATCTCCTACCATCCCCTTCAGTATCATCTTCAAATACTTCAGGTTTAGATATTAAGTTAACTACATCAAATCTGAATCCCTTTATTCCCTTTTCCATCCAAAACTCTAATATTTTTTTCAGTTCTGCTCTTACATTAGGATTTTCCCAATTTAAATCTGCTTGAGTTTTATCAAATAAATGTAAGTAATACTCATCAAATTTTTCTATATACTCCCATGCAGATCCACCAAATTTTGATATCCAATTGGTAGGAGCCGATCCATCAGTCTTCGGCTTCTTAAAAATGTAAAAATCTTTATAATATTGATCACCTTCCAAAGCTTTCTGAAACCATATATGTTCTGTAGATGTATGATTAAACACCATATCATACATTAATCCTATTTCTCTTTTACTAGCTTCCTTTATTAATTCATCAAGATCATCCATCGTCCCGTATATAGGATCTATATTATAGTAATCAGCTACATCATAGCCATTATCATTTTGTGGTGAAACAAAAAATGGAGTAATCCATAAATAATCTACTCCTAGAAATTTTAAATAATCCAACTTTTCAGTTATTCCCCTTAAATCTCCTGTTCCATTATTTGTAGTATCCTTAAATGATTTAGGATATATTTGATATACCGTGCTTTTTTTAAAGTCTAACATACTCCTCACTCCCAGCTTATTTTTCTCTTGTACTATTTTTAGTATCTAAAAATTCTAAGTCTTATTTAGTACAATAGTGTATATGTTAATCTAATAATAGATCTTCCGCAAACTTGTTTGAACAACTTCATTGTATCACAGTATAATTCATTGTCAATATATTTATAAGACTATATTTAATGCTTTCCTCCCAGTAATAAAACTTAATTTTTTATCGCTATTTATATAGAAAAAAGTCTTTGAATATATCTAACAATATGTAAAGTCTTAAGTATATCTTTATATTTACCACTAACAGTTGATTTTTTTTAATCATTAAAGTATAATAAACTTTAACTTGTATAAACAAGTTTATTATTCTTGAAAGGATTGGTAGATAAATGAATATTATAAATACTCCTTTTAGTTATTTCGGATCTTATATGTCGATTAAATATGAAAATTCTAATCCATCAAATACTGGATTATTTTTAAAATCTTTAAGAGCAAAATCACGTGGTCACATGAATGTATTAAAAATCATACCATTAAAAAATAATACACCTATTGAATATACTTATTCTGCAGATTACTCTAGCATAGTTTTAAGCTTTGATGGTGGAGAAATATCAATCTGTTTCGATACTGATTCAAGAATATTGTTATATGGTAAAGGTGCTGGCGTAGGTTTAAGATTAGACACCCAACCAGTTTATAACTTTGAATTTAACTATTATTTAGGAACTGAGGGTAATGAATATTCAATTATTAACAGTTATAAAAACTTAACTAAATTTTTAGTTTTTGCCCCATCTGGAAAAGTAAATTTAACACAAAATATTTTATATGATGATACAGGAAGCACAAGCGAATCTGAAAACGTATCACTTATAGATATAACTTCAAGTAATGCTGAAGACTTTAAATGTGTAATTCAAGATATTCCAACCCATACCGCACTTCCATTTTATAAGGAATATGACTTCGAAGAATGTCGTGCTAATAGCCAAAAAGCTTTCGAAAGCTTTTGTGCACTTCAACCTGTAGTTGATGAAAAATATGCTAAAAGTCTTTTATATGCATCTTATATAAATTGGTCTTCTACTGTTAAACCTGAAGGATATTTAAGAAGATATACAATGTTTGCTTCTAATAATTACTTTTTAGGAGCGTGGAGTTGGGATCATTGCTTCAATGCTTTAGGATTAGCTGGAGTTGATAACAATTTAGCCTTTGATCAAATGGAAGTATTATATGATTATCAAGATGAACTTGGTCAAATTCCTGGTTCAGTAAGTGACTCAACCCTTAGATGGAATTTTACTAAACCTGCCGTTCAGGGATTATTCTATAGTAAGATGATGAAAAAAATGGACTTTACAAAAGAACAATTAGAATCAATCTATAGTCACGTAGAGAAACAAGTACTTTTCTATGAAAAGTATAAAGATTCTAACAATGATGGAATTATTGAATATACCCATGGTAATGATTCTGGTCAAGATAATAGTACTGTTTTTAAGGATGCTATTATAATTGATTCTCCAGACTTAACAGCATTCTTAATCAAATCCATGGACACACTTTCTGATATTGCTAAAAAATTAAATAATGAAGAAGGAAGGCTTTATTGGAATAATAGAGCTGATGATCTAACAAAGAAATTTATTGATTATTTTATAGTTGATAATCTTCCTGTTGCTCGTGCAACTAGAACTGGTGAAATAATTCACAGTAATGCTCTTCTTCCACTTATGTCTATAGTTTTAGGTAAGAGATTACCTGATGAGATACGAAAATCTATGGTAGATTTATTAAGTAGTAAGAAATATCTAACTGATTGGGGCATTGCTTCTGAAGCTATTGATAGTGACTTATATCAAGACGATGCATATTGGCGTGGTCCTATATGGGCTCCAACTACTCTATTATTAGTAGAAGCCTTTGAAGATTGTGGTGAAAGTGAATTAGCTATGGATATAGCTAGAAAATATTGTACTCTTATTAATAAAAGTGGATGTGCAGAAAACTACAATGCAATAACCGGTGAAGCTTTAAGAGATAAATCATTCACTTGGACTGCAAGCACATTTATATACTTAGCTTCTAAATTATATGACTACGAAAATAAATAAATCAATTATTTACTAAAAGCATATCATAAATTACACCTTATTCAATATGATATTTTTCAACAAACTGAAAGGAACTATTTAAAATAGTTCCTTTCTTTTCTATCTTTTTATTCTTTGAGATTGATCATAAAATACAAATTTCTCTGGTACATGTCTAGATTCTGTAAACTCAAACATTACTCCATTAGCATTATATGTATAGTTATTAACCGTAATGACACAATTATATCCATTTAAGTCTAAAAACTGTTCATCTAACTTAGTAGCCATTTTTCCTGTAATCATTCTTTTTGTAGTAATAATATTTTCCTTTAATTCATTTTCCATATATTCATAAATTGAAGTTTCAGCTATCTCTTTAGTAAGACCTTTAGCTATACTTTTTAGAAAATAGTTATGATCTAATATTAAAGGTTTTCCTTCTATAAATCTTAACCTTTGAATATAATATACTTCCTCTCCGACAGGTAGTGATGTCTTCTTACTTACTTTCTCATCTATTACTAACTCTTCAAATTGTATGACTATGGTCTTATTTTCCATTTTATTTCTAATAGCCGATTCCTTAAATGTTTCTGTATAATCTAAAAGGAACTCTGATTTCTTATATGGTTTATATATTATTACAACGCCCTTACCTTTTATACTTTGAACATAACCTTTTGATGCAAGTTCAGAAATTGCTCTTCTAATAGTATTTCTTGAACAACTATACTCTTCTATTAATGTATATTCAGATGGCATTAACTGTTGATATCCGTATGTTTCATTTTCAATTTTAGCTTTTAAATCTTTATATATTTCATAATATTTAATTTGTGGCATATCCCTATCTCCATATTATAAATTTTACTTTACTATAATAATATAATAGTTTACTATTATAAACAATAAAAAAGGGGAATTGCTTCCCCTTTTATTAATTATACTTCGTCTTCTACATCTATAAACTTTTTACTTCTTGATAATATAACTGTTAATCCAACTGTTATTACAAAAGTAATAGCCATTCCAGTAAAGTAAATTCCCCATTGTTCTGGATATACTGATAAGAATGAGAATATTCCTCCAACTCCTACTGATGTTGCTTTTACATTGTTGTATGCTAAGAATGCACTTCCTGCAGCACTTCCTAACATAACTGCTATAAACGGATATTTAAATCTAAGATTTACTCCATATATAGCTGGTTCAGTTATACCTAACCATGCAGATATAGTTGAAGTAACTGCTATACTCTTAGATTTTTTGTTCTTAAGTATAAAGAACATTGTTAATGCAGCTGTTCCCATAGCTAATGTAACCGTTTCTCCAATTGGCCATAGTGTTACGTATCCTAATGTACCTGCCATTTGTAGATTAACACCTAAGAATAAGTGATGCATACCTGTTATTATAAGTGGTGGATTTATAAGTCCATATATAGCTCCTGCTAAAACTGGTGCTACATCAAACAAATTAACTACTCCATCTGTTATTAAGTTTGCTCCTGCCATTGTAATAGGTCCTATTGCCATAAAAGTTACTAATCCAGTAAATAATACTGCTAATGGTGAAACTAAAACTAATTGTATTGTATCTGGTAATATTCTTTTTAAGAAGTTCTCAGTTTTTGCAATAATAAATGCAGCAATTAATACAGGTACAACTTGTCCTTGATATCCAACTTGTGCTACTTCTAATCCAAATATGTTCCATACTGGTGCAGCATCTGGGTTAGCAGCATAATCATATGCTGACATTAATTGTGGATGTACTAATACAAGCCCTAAAACTATACCTAGTACTGGATTTCCACCAAACTTTTTAACTGCAGACCATCCAATTAATGCTGGTAAGAAAGTAAATGCCGTATTTGCTATTAAATTTATAATACCTACAATTCCTGAAATTCCTGGATAAGCTTCTAATACTGATTGTTCAAAGAATATCCCCGGGTTAGATAACATATTATTTAATCCCATTAATAAACCAGATGCTACTATAGCTGGTAAAATCGGAATAAATATATCAGCTAATATTCTTACTCCTCTTTGAAGAATATTATTATTTTTATTTGTAATCTCTTTAACTTCTTCTCTAGAAACCTCTTTAGCACCTGTTTGTACTACAAATTCCTTGTACACCTTTTCAACAAGGCCAGGTCCTATTATTATTTGAAATTGTCCACTAGAATCAAAGCAACCTTTCACTATTTCTAATTTCTCTAATTCTTTAACATTAACTAACTTTTTATCGTTTAATATAATACGTAAGCGCGTTACACAATGTGTTGCACTATTAACGTTTTCTTTTCCACCAACTAATTTAATAATTTGTGAAACATTTCCTTTAATATCCACTTTGCATTCCCTCCTCATTAGATGTTTAAACAAGTCTCTTGTTTGAACATCTATAGAATATCACTTATTGATATCGATGTCAATATTTTTTTGTTTAAACAAGTCCAAATTGAAATAAACACCTTTAATTGTTTTCATATAGTGATATTAACTACTTCTAAAATACTTTCAATTACTTCTATTGGATATCATTTTAAATATTTCAGTCATTTCTATGAAATATTTCTTAGTACTCTTTCCATATCCTATATATCATCATTTTCACAAAATCTTCTATTAATCTTATATCAACAAGCTTTTTCATCTTTAATAATTGTATAAAAAAACTACGCTTTTCATTATATATAATTTCTCATAATCTTCTAACATAGCTAACACAAAAATATGATATTTTAACTATCCTCAGATTTATCTTTAATGAAAATATATATAGGCTTCATCATTTATTCTTCTTACTAAATTCTTTAAACTCTTAAAATCACTATTATTAAGTAACACTACTTATAGATACTAATATAATATTAATGATGATGATGATGTTTATACCAATATCAATATAAAGGAGTATTATATGTATAATAACCAATTCTTCTCTTATCCCTATCGCATGAATCAATCTGATTATCTCTCCTTCAATTCAATGTGGAGAAACACAGTACAAAAATTTGCAGCCCTTAGTGGTACCGTTACAATGATTGAAGATTTTTACACAGGTCAAGATGATGCATCAACAGGATGTTATAAATTAATATCGATAGAAACAGTTGACATGGGCCCTGCAAAATTTATAATTTCTCCAGAAACTTATTTTGTAAATCATGTAGTTATTGATATAGGAGACGAGGTAACTGGATTTTACGATGCAAATGCACCTGTTATGCTTATTTACCCTCCACAATATCGTGCAATTGTTATGGCTAGAAATACAGGAGCTGAAAATGTTACTGTAGACTATTTTAATAATCAACTTTTAAGCAGCGATGGAAATTTACAACTAATCATTGGCTCATCTACAGAAGTAATTTTAACAAATGATCAGATTTTTAATATATACCCTGGAAATAGAAACCTAATTGTTGTTTATGGCCCTACAACTTTTAGCATCCCTGCCCAAACTACTCCATATAAAATCATTGTTCTTTGTTAAATCAAAATATGTTATATTAGTTCACATAATTTATTTACATCATAGCCTTTCTAAAAATGGTATTACCTTTAAATTCTAAAAAGTTTAGTAAAAGCTTACAGTTTTTTTGATAGAAATTCCACGATGGATAATCTCTTTTTCATTCCTATCCTAAATTACTACTTATTGGTTAAATATTTTATTTAATTGAAATTATAAAATAAGCCAATGATACTCATTAATATCATTGGCTTACTTTTAATATCCTAAAAATTTTATTTAATTTTAGCTTTACTTAATTACATAACCAATTAATAAGGTTGCTACATATATTGCATTACTTATTACAAAATTCTTTACGGATAATACAAAGGTATCTTTTTTAGATTGTAGTTTTAAAAATTCTTTTATATTATCATTTACAGGCTTAAATGCTATTAATGCAACCAGTGATACTACAGGTAATAATTTTGTTGCTACTCCTATAACTATAGAAACAAATCCAATATAATATATAATTTTATAAACTTGCAATGCTCTTTCTTTACCTATATATATCGGTAATGTGTATCTTTTATTTTCTAAATCATCTTCCATATCACAAATATTATTAGCCAACATTATATTAGATATTCCTGTAACTACTGGCAGACTAATTATAAAAACAGCTATAAAAAATTTTATATTTACTAATAATTTAATTATTTCATTAGATATTTCTAAATTAATTATACTTTGATCATATATATGAATATAAACAACTAAAAATGTAAGTAAAAATCCTTGTGTCATCCCTGAAAAAATCTCTCCAAAGGGAGTTCTTGATATAGGAATAGGTCCAAATGAATATAAAATTCCAATTGAAAAACATATAACTCCTATTATAAATACTGTTATATCCGTTTTAAAAAATAATACTAATCCTAAAGATACTGATATAAGTAACATTGTGATGATTATATTTTTAACCTTGTTTAAATTTAAGTTATCTCTTCCTATTGCATTATGTTGCTCATATCCAAAACCTTCTCTTTTAATAGCCTTAGTATAATCAACATAATTATTAATAGCCGTAGTTGTCATATCAAAGAACAACACACCTAAAAATAATAATATACCTTCTTTTACATTAAAGTTGTTAAACTTATATAATGCAAACATTGTACCTAGCATGTAAGGTAATATGCTTGCTACTGTGGTTTGAATTTCCACTAATTTCAAGAAACTGCTAATTTCCACTTGTTATTCCCCCATTTTATCTTATACCTGTTTAATTTCACCATAATAATTTATCATATTTTTCTTAAGATAACCAGTTTTATACTAATCATTTATTATTGAAAATTTATTCAGTATTTAAGCTAGGAATTAAATATTAATATCTTAATTATTTTAAGGCTAATTTTCAGCAACATCAAAGGGGATCGTGTTTCGCGATCCCCTTTAAACTTACATTAATTCTATCCAATCACTGAGTTTATTATATACGTTAAATCCTCTTTTCTTATACATTTCATAAGCAATACTATTCTTTTCTATTACTGTTAAACAAATTTCTTCTACTTGCTTTTCATTTAAAAATTGTATTGCTGTTTCTAATAACTTTTTACCATAGCCCTTTCCCCTATACTCTTTTTTTAACCCTATATCAAAGAAAGCTTTTTTATCTTTAATAGTTGTATTTAAAAACCCTATACGTTCACCTTCACTTAGTACAATAAAATAATCTTCATTATAATTTTTATTTTCTAAATAACCTTCTGCCTCTACTATTTCTATATAAGTTCCATGAGGCATATCCATAAAAGACTTATTATATACATCAACATATTCCTCAATATTTTCTTTTGATAACCTAATCTTATCTAATACATCATATGATTTTTCTCTATTACTTAAAATCATATTAAAAGATGAATAACTTCTTTTTAGCCCAATATCTTGTGCCAGCTTAAGTAAATCATTATTTCTTATTCCAAGTAACACTTTCTTTGCATTATATTTCTCAGATAACACTAATGAATTATTGATTAGTTCCTTTAATACCTTCTTATTATCCTTTGGACAAGTTACTTTATTTATATATATAATTCTTAATTTATCTACAATCTCTAATATAACTGATACTTTACCTACTATTTTATTTTCATCAAAATAAAATAATACCCCTTCACCATAATTGCAGATCTTACCTTTAAGCTCTTTTTCAAGTTCAAATAAAGATAAATCAGTATTTTCATTTTTCTTTATAAACTCTAATGCTAAGATTTTTTCATCATTATTTAATTCTAAAAAATTCTTTATCATTATTCCTTCACCCAATATTCACTACAATCTTTAGATCTATCTAAAAATCCATATTGAATTAAAGCTCTTCTTATTGTTACATAGTCCTCATATATTCTTTGTAACACTCTATTTATTTCTTTTTCAGAATATTTCTTTCCAACATTAAAGTTTTTAGTTATTTCTTCTAATAAAATAATCTTCTTCTTTTCTTTAGATGGATAGCTTTTTAATGCACCATTTTCATCTATATAGGTTTCTATTACCTTGCTTTTTTCTTCCTTAGTTATGTTAAATCTATCATCTAAGGTTGTTGCTCCTTTGTGTGCATCACAAATAACATCTTCTTCTAACATATTTATATCCTTATTTGTATTCTTTGCAAGTAAATTCATAGTTGCTAAAAATAGCTTAGCTTGCTTTTCTTTTTCTCTTAATTTATACCTATGATTTCTAATAGTAGAATTTGCAATACCTAACTTTGCTGCTATTTCTTTATCATTAAGCCCTAAAGCTATTAATTCAATTACTGCTTTTTGAGATGACGATATTCCTGTATAAAGTGAATTCATATTTAATAGATAACTTAACATAGAATTATGCTTTTCTTTTATATGAAGCTGCGCAGCCTTTTTTGCATCATATAAATTACCACCTATTTCGTATATTCTTCCTTTAATAAATATTTCTTCACACACTATACATTTTATATATTCTTTCGTTTCTACTAGTCCTTTTTCTATTTCATCTATAGACGCTCTCCAAAAAAACTCATTATCCATAACTACCTCCATCATATTTTCTTAATTATATTTTACAACCTATTTTATAATTTGTCTATGTATACATAGACCTTATTTAATTTTGTTTATATTTAATTTTAGTCACATTTAATTGTATGAAAAAGGACAAGTTGTAATTTTTAAATTACAACCTGTCCTTTATTTTAATTTATATTCATATCTTTCTTTTTATAAATAACACTAGCAGCAATTAATGATATTATAATAAGTAAAAATCCAATTAAAACAAATTTTAATTCAAATCCATCCTTTATTATATTTGATGGAATTACCCATTCATATGGAGAAACATATTTTATAAATGAAAAATCTTCTTTGAGCTTAGATATAATACCTAGTATATATGTCATAAAAAATAAACTAATCGCTATACTAGTTGCCATTTTCCCTTTTTTCAAAATTGTTGATATAGCTATACCAATTGCCATAAATATATATCCTAAAAAGCTCATTCCAATGAACGTACTTTTTATATTCATTATAAGATCCATTGTATTTACTTCACTTGGTTTAACTGCAATTGATATTCCTATTGTGACTACTCCAATGATAATTACAAATATACAAAATGATACAACTCGTGATAATATCTTACTCCAAAGAATTTTGCTTCTTGATACTGGTTTAGAATATAAGAATTCTATTGTCCCTTCACTTTCCTCTTCTATTATAGAATTAACTCCAAGCATTGCACCATAAATACCAAAAGCCATTGAAATATATTGGAGACAATATCCAAGAAAATCATTTATATCACTAAAATCAGTAGTACTAGAAAAATTAAAAGCTTCTAAAATAGCTGGTGGTAGTGCATCTAGCTTTGCGCCAACCAATTCTTTCATCCCCATATCCTTCATGCTTGGGAATAATGCCATGAATAAAACTATAATTGCAGAAGTTCCTATGCTCCAATATATTAATGATTTTATATTTCTTTTAAATTCAAACTTAAATATATTCATTATTTATTCTCCCCTTCATAATAGTTTAAAAAGGCTTCTTCTAATTTAACATCTTCAATTAATAGCTTATCTAGATTGTATTTAGATAATAAACTTATTAACTCATTTATATTTCCTTTATATATAAACTCAATTTCTTCATCAATACATTTAAAGCTTTCTGATATATTCTCGATTTCTTTTAAATCTATATTATTACATTTTAGAGTTATTCTTTTTCCTAAATCTCTATTCATATTATTCAAATCTAGTATATCTATTATTTCCCCTTCTTTTATAACTGCAACCCTATCGCAAAATTTCTCTATTTCAGAAAGGTTATGTGATGATAAAAATATAGTCTTTCCTTTTGCCTTTTCCTTTAATAATATATTAAATAGCTTTTGTTGAATTAATGGGTCTAATCCATTTGTTGGCTCATCTAAAATTACTATCTTGGGATTGCTTAAAAGAGCTTGAACTATAGCAACCTTCTTTTTATTTCCAAGACTAAGCTCTTCAATTTTCTTATCTAATTCAACTTCTAATTCATTACAAAGTTCATTTAAATACTGACTATCACAATAATCAAAAAATGAAGCCGCATAGTTTAATATATCTTTTACTTTAACTTCTGAATAATACCTCACTTCACTTGGTACATAACTTGTAAACCCCTTAATAATCTTACTTTCACTTACAATATCTTTTCCTAATACCTTTGCACTTCCTGATGTAGGAAAAATAAAATTAAGTAATGTCTTTATAGTTGTAGATTTACCTGCACCATTTGGACCTATAAATCCATATATCTCTCCTTCTTTAATTTCTATGTTTACATTTTTTATTCCCCTGCTTTTTCCATAGCTTTTAGTTAAACCATTTATTTTTATAGCTTCCATTTTTACACCACCTATAAATTTTCTTTATATTTTATTAATTTATCATTAAACCTTTCTCCTGTTATTTTTCTATAAACATAAAAATTCAGAGTTACGAGTATAAAATAAACTGTATATATTATTAAAAACACTTTAAAAGGTATTCCCCATAGTTCTATCCAATTGAAGTATTTAATAAATATACTTATAACTCCTAATAGTAATAAATAATGTGATACTGTTTTAATTTTTATTGATATCTTTGATAAAAACTTCTCATCATATAAAATAAATTGAATTACTCCAAATATAATTGCTAATAAAATAAACTCCCACAATAATTCTAATGGCATTATTTTATTTCCAATAAAAAGACTTACTACTCCATATGTTAAAATTATCGTCATAAAAAATAATCCTATTATAACTTTTACTTCATATCCTATATTATAAAAATTCTTCACTATATCTCCCCCTTTTAATAATCTAATTTCGCTTTAAGTATAGGTACATATTGTCTGGAAACTATTAGTTTTTCCTTATTTTCAAGTAAAGCCTCTACTCTCCCCCCAATTATAGGGTTTATAACTGAAATTTTGGATATATTTATTATTGTTGATTTAGATGCTCTAAAAAAATGGTATGATGAAAACTTATCTTCAATTTCATAAAGTCTAAGATTACTTTCATATACCTCTTCCTTAGTATAAATAAAAGTTCTTTTATCTACAGATTCAAAATATAATACATTTTCTGGTTTTATAATATGTACTTTACTATCTTTAACACCAGTAATTACATTTTCCTCTTCCCTTAATTTTTCAATTATTTTCACTATACTATCATCAATAGCCTTACAATTTATCACTATTTCAACTTCATTATTATTTTCATCTTGATTAATTATTACCTTCATAATATCTCCTCTTAGACTCTTATAATCACATACTACTATTTTTAATAAATATATCAATATAATTTTACTAAGATGCATTATTTAAATACTAAGTTACACTTTAAATATTTTGCGAAGCAAAATAGTGAAGAGTGAAATAGTTAATAGGGAAAAAGTTAAGGAGAAAATCCTTACAGGATTT